>Ga0066608_1000465_pt1 | contig 25100 bp, 20 predicted proteins | sample SaaInlV_DNA_135m_FD_60377 | JGI IMG/M metagenome (GOLD analysis project Ga0066608, IMG submission 60377) | Marine microbial communities from expanding oxygen minimum zones in the Saanich Inlet - SI075_LV_DNA_135m | ecosystem: Environmental > Aquatic > Marine > Unclassified | place: British... | reverse complement strand
GAAGGCCTTTTCTGGCAGGCACTGTGTACATTCAAATCAGGACGGGTAAAAGAATCGGAAAGTCTTCTGATTGAACTTGAAGACCAGTGCCGGTTTTTTCCGAAACTTGACAGGCTTGCTACCATGATCCGGGGAACTGCAAAGTAAAGGGGAGATATGGAAAATCAAGTTCAGATTATACGGGAACAGTCAAAGGGAGCTGATTATACCCTTTTACTCAAAAGGCTTGAAAAAACTGTTATCCAGGATGATGGGAACGAAAAATGTCAGGCTGTTCTTCAAAAAAAGGAAATATGGGAGTCACTTTCTCAAACCCAGGCATTTGAATGGGCAGGGCTGGCCCAGATTGCCGGACTGGTTGATACAGCACTTGAAATATATGAATTGCTGGTTACCAGAACACCTGACCTTGAAACTGCCTGGAAAGAATATATTGAACTTCTTGATATTCTTGACAGAAAAGCGCTTCTGGTATCAGTTATCCAACGGGCTAAAAAGAATCTGCCAAACGGTTTTGTGGATACATGGATAAGGCAGATAAATATAACCGGAACAAACAGTTTCCAGACAGAGTTTAAACCGGCATCCGACCCTTTTGTGGAAATGCAGACAAGACAGAAGCTTTTGACAAATTACCTGTCATTGTTTTCCGGGCGATCTGATGTGTTTGCAGGGCAGTGGGCAGACAGAAAAATTGGGAAATCAGGGTATGTCCCTGTTAGACGACCAATGGGAATGCAGGATCTTGAGGACCATTTAAAGGGCTTGAAAACCTATGGGTTTTATCTTATGGATAAAAATGCCGAGGTCTGCTGCGGTGTTATTGATGCTGACCTGGTTCCTAAATTTCGGGAAAAGAAAAAAAATGACAGTATTGTCAGGCAGTTCAAAAAAGAGCAGTCTTATATGATATCCAGAATAAGACAGTCTTCCAAAATACTTGAATTAAACCCTGTTGTTGAGGTCAGCGGGTACAAAGGATTTCATTTCTGGTATTTCATGGATAGCCCTGTACCGGCCTCCAGAGTGCGCCAGGCGCTTTTGGGAATTGCCCAATCCTTGAAACATGATCTGACTTTTTTTGATCTGGAAGTTTTTCCTAAACAGGATCATCTCACAGGGAAGGGATTTGGGAATCTTGTAAAATTTCCCCTGGGGGTTCACAGGTTGAGCGGCAAAAGATCTTTTTTCCCGGCCTGCCTGAAAAAAGATACTGAATCGCAACTGGCTTATCTGGTCAGTGTGAAAAAATCCCCTGTAGATATGGTAAAAACGGCACCGGAAAAAACGATTGTCCAGAATCTTTTGTTTCACCCAAAAATGCAAGTGATGTCAGAAAAGTATCCAGAGTTGTTTGAATTGGAGCGCTGTTGTCCGGCAATGGGCCATATTATTGCTGCTGCAAGGGGAAAAACGTCGCTTTCAGTCCGGGAAGAAAAAATTTTATACCAGACGCTTGGGTTTTTGCCGGATGCTAGAAAATTACTCCATTACCTGATGTTTATGGGAGCTGAATATAACCCCCATGTGGTGGATTACAGGCTAAGCTGTCTCAGGGGGAATCCCCTTGGCTGCAGGCGGATTCATTCTTTGACGGGGTTTGTCCGGGGTTATTGCGATATCGAGCCGGACAATACGGGATATCTTCATCCTTTGATTCATCTGAGTTCATGGCAGAAGATATCAGAAAAAAAAACGGCAAAGTGTGGAAAAATAGAAAACCTGAATGATGCACTTGAAAATATGAAGACGGCCATTATTCAGTTGGAAAAATTTATATCCTAGGGCTCTAAATGGAAACTTTGTATGTAATAGAACAGGGCAGTTACCTTACCAGAAGCGGAGACTGCCTGAATATAATGAAACAGGGGTCAGTTCTTGAAACGATCCCGGCCAGGGGCTTGAATAAGCTCGTCCTCACAGGGTATGTATCCTTGAGTGGCCCTGTCATGGATTATCTTATCCGAAACAGGGTGGAAACTGTTTTTATCACTCCAACTGGTCGATTCCGGGCAAGACTTATGATTGACGAACACAAACATGTAGCCCTGAGAAAAGCTCAATATATTAATTTAAGTGATCCAGCCTTCAGCATGGAGGTAATGAAGATGATTGTTCAAGGCAAGCTTAGGAACATGACAACCTTTTTGCTCAGACGGGGCCGGGATTATGGAGAAATTCAGCTTAAATCAGCCGCTGCCTCAATAAAATCTCTGACGGCATCTTTATCATCAGCTAAAGAAGCAGCCGTCGTCCGGGGAATCGAAGGTGCTGGCGCACGCATTTATTTTTCTGTATTCAACCATCTCTTAAGGAATCCTGATTTCAGTTTCAAGACCAGGAATCGGCGCCCGCCGCTGGACCCGGTCAATGCCCTGCTTTCCTTTGTATACACCCTTTTGACAAATGAAGTGATTTCCGCGATCAAAGTATGTGGTTTGGATCCTTATCTTGGCGCTCTCCACGAAATCAGTTATGGCAGGCCTTCCCTTGCCTGTGATCTGGTTGAAGAATACAGAAGTCTGATCGGTGACCGGTTTGTTCTGGGCCTGTTGAACCGGAAAATGATCAAGCCGGATGATTTCCTTTACAGGCAACTAAAACAAAAGGCCTTTGCCGATGAAAAGGAAATGTGCAAAAACCGGCCAGTGGAAATGAAACCACCTCTTTACAGGACATTTTTAAAATCCTATGAGGAATTGATGCGTGGTTCTTCATCATTTCGGGGGATAATTCTGGAACATGTCCGCTCCTTTGCTGTATATATTCAGGAACCGGAAAAGGGGTATCAGCCAAAGGGAATGTAAGGAGAAATATAGTTGCAATCTCCATCTGCAACTTTTACTCAGCATTGAAACAGGCCACTAACCGGCCATGGTTCTCAAGCAGCTCCGGTGCATTATGAACGCAGGTTTTTGTGGCTTTAATACATCTGTCGATAAATGGACAACTCCCATGGATTTTTTCAAATAAAGGAACCTTGTTTTTATTTTTTTGTTTTTTATTTAAAGGATTCACATCGGGAACAGCCATTAATAAGGTTTGGGTGTAAGGATGAAGTGGCTTTTGAAACAATGCTCTGGTCGTTGCCTGCTCTACAATTTGTCCCATGTATATAACTGCAACCTGGTCTGTAACATATTCAACCACACTTAAATCGTGGCTGATAAACATATAGGTGAGCTTATATTTTTCCTGGAGATCCATCATTAAATTCAATACCTGGGCTTGAACAGATACGTCCAAAGCTGATACGGACTCATCTGCCACAATCAGTGAGGGGCGTGTAATCAAGGCTCTGGCAATGGCTATGCGCTGGCGTTGACCACCGGAAAATTCATGGGGGAATTTATCAGTATCCGTGGCATTCAGACCCACCTCAACCAGTATCTTGGCCACGCGTTCTTTTTTTTGGGCAAATGAAAGTTTTTCTTTTAAAGTATCCAGCGGTTCTGCAACGATTCCCAGAATATTTTTCCTGGGATTCAAAGATCCATAAGGATCCTGGAAAACCATTTGAAAATTTCTCCTCAAGTGTCTCAACTCTTTTTTTGGCATGTTGAATAAATCCTGGCCATCAAAGAAAACCTTCCCGAAAGTTGGTTCATCCAGGGCCATGACAATTCTGGCCAAAGTTGATTTTCCGCAGCCGGATTCTCCCACAATGCCAAAACTGGTTCCCTTTTGCAGTTCCAGGTTTATGCCATGCAGGGCACGAAAAACAGGTGCTTTTTCAAACAGGTATTTTTTGGGAAGTTGATAGTCTTTATACACACCCTCAATTTTAACCAATGGCTGTTTCATCGTTTATATTTTTTCCTTTAGCGGGTGATAACACCAAACCTGGTGATGATCTGACACCCTTGTGGCCATGGGTTCCTTTGTTTTACATATTTTGGAAGCGCGCATGCATCGATCGGCAAAATTACATCCTATGGGTCTTTGGTGCAACTGGGGTACCTGTCCTGGAATACTGGTAAGTCTTTTTCTTTCCAGGTGTGATGAAGAGCCTGCATGGGGAATGGCGGAGAAAAGGCCGAATGTATAAGGATGCAGCATATTTTGATATACATCCACAGTGCTTCCCATTTCCACAATATTACCTGTATACATGACCATTACATTCTGGGCTGTCTGGGCGATAACGCCTAAATCATGGCTGATCATTATCAAGGCCATGCCCGATGAATCAGCCAGATCCCTTATTAAATTCAGAATTTGTTCTTGAACAGTTACATCCAGTGCCGTTGTCGGCTCGTCAGCGATGAGAATGTCAGGGTTGCATGCAATTGCCATGGCAATCATCACTCTCTGGCGCTGTCCACCGGAAAGCTGGTGGGGATAAAGGTTCAATCCAAACCGGTCAACAGGAAGCCCGACCTTATCCATGAGCTCTGTTACCCGCTCAAGGGTCTGTTTCCGATTAAGCTTCAGGTGCAGATCAATGCTTTCAGAAATCTGAGCACCAATCTGTTTCACGGGATTTAATGCTGTCATGGGTTCCTGAAATATCATTCCGATCCTATTTCCCCGGATGCTGCAGATCTCCTTTGAATTTAAATTTAAAATATCCCGGCCTTCCAGGATGATCCTACCTCTGGTTTTGGAATCCGGCGGTAAAAGAGACATCAATGCAAGGGCTGTAATGGATTTACCACATCCGGATTCACCCACAATTCCAAGCTTTTCTCCAGCATTCAGGCAAAAATTGATATTGCTGATAACGTCTTGCCTGCCATAGGCAGTTTTTAAGGATACGCAAAGGTCTTGTACTTTCAGCAAAGTCATCAAGCTACCTGCTTCTTCTTAATTTAGGATCAAGGACATCCCGCAGGCCGTCTCCAAATAGATTCAGCCCCATGACGGTTAGTGCAATGGCGATTCCGGGATAAATAGCCAGTTGTGGTGCAAAATGCAGAAAAGTCTGGGCTTCATTTAGCATTTTCCCCCAGCTCGGCATGGGCGGTTGAGTTCCTAAGCCAAGATAGCTTAAGCTCGCCTCCGCCAGAATACCCAGGGCAAACTGAATAGTGGCCTGGACAATAAGCATACTTGAGATATTAGGTAAAATATGCTCCACGGATATTCTAAACTGGCCTTTTCCAGCACTCCTGGCTGCCAGAATAAATTCACGTTTCCAGATGCTTAGTGCAGCACCACGCGCTACCCTGGCAAAAACAGGTATATTAAATATACCAATGGCAATGATGGAGTTCACGGATCCAGGACCCAGGATCGCTGTGATCATAATAGCGGAAATAAGGGAGGGAAAAGCAAAGGTAAAATCGTTGAACCGCATGATCAACTCATCCATCCACCCTTTTTTGGCTGCTGCAGTCAAGCCCAAAGGAACTCCGCATCCAATACCGATACCAATGGCAACAAAAGCGACAATAACTGAATTTCTGGCCCCTTTGATTAGCATCGATAAAATGTCCCGGCCAAAGTGATCCGTTCCCAGCAGATACTGGCTGGATGGTTTCAGCAATTTGTCAGCAATATTAATATCTTCAACTGGATAGGGTGTCCAGAAATAGGAGAGAAAAGCAACAAGGAAAAAAGCCAGTGAAATTGTTCCGCCAATTACAAAACTTCTATTTTTTAATCCATGCCGTAATATTTCAACCAGTGTTCTAAGCATCGCTACCCCCTCTCAAACGGGGATCAATAACAGCATAAAGAAGATCCACAACGAAATTGATCATGATTACAGCCCCTGCCAATAAAATGACCAGGTTTTTTACCACAATCAAATCCCTTTGGGAGATAGCCTGAAAAATCAGCCGGCCGATTCCAGGCAGATAAAACACATTTTCAATTATAATGGTTCCGGCCAGCAAAAAAGAAAATTGAAGCCCCATTATGGTGACAACCGGTATCAGGGCATTGCGCAAAGCATGCTTCCATAATGTTCCCTGGTTGGTTACCCCTTTGGCCCTGGCAGTGCGGATAAAATCTTCTTTTAAAACCTCAAGCAATGCCGATCGTGTGACCCTGGACAGGATGGCTGCCTGGGGCAGGGCTAAGGCTATTGTGGGTAACAAAAAAGATTTTAGAACGGGTATTATTCCTGCATCCCAACCGGCAAACCCGCCGGCAGGCAACAGCCGAAAGGTAACAGAAAACACAATTGTCAAGAGCATGGCAAACCAGAAATTGGGAATGGCAATTCCTATCTGGGAAAAACTCATCACCAGAAAATCCATTGGTTTATTATGATTGGAAGCGGCAATAATACCTAAAGGGATGGCAATGAGTGTTGAAAGTGTCATGGCCAAAATAGCCAGGGGGAAACTTACTGTAATACGACTTAAAATCAGCTCTGATACAGGTACATCGTAGGTATAAGATATTCCCAGATTTCCGGTAAGTAAACTGGCTACCCAATGGGTATAGCGGACCCAGACCGGTCGGTTAAGACCCATTTCTTCCCTGAGTGCGTTCAGTGTCTCAGCTTCCGCATTAACCCCCAGCATAACCGCTGCCGGATCACCCGGCAGAATTTCAAGAACGACAAACACCACCAGGGTTGCCACCAGCAGGGTCAATATCAGAGTAAAGACTCTTTTTACCAGAAAAATTCTCATTTGCGTATCTTTGTACCAGATATTATCGGTCAGTTATCCACGGACTAAGTGTGGACAGCTGACCGATAATCGCATATTAAATGAAGGATTTAATCAACCCAATAGACTTCGGTCAAATCATTTGCCTGAACGGGACTGTTTTCCCATAATCCCCGGATATTTTTATTCCACACACCATGTTTGGCAAGCTGGAACATGAATCCGTTGACACATTCTGCTGAAATCAATCTCTGGGCGTCTCCCAGGATTTCATACCGGGCATCGGTATCAACAGTTGCAGCCAGTTTTTGCATCAAGGCCTGAAATTTTGGACTGTCATAGGCAAAGTAATAATCATTTCTGGCATAAATACCGATATCCATGGGTTCTGTGTGTGAAACAATGGTTAAATCATAATCTCGTTTTTTAAACACCTGATCCAGCCATTGGGCCCATTCCACGGGAATGATCTCTAAATCAATGCCGATTTTTCTCAGCTGGGAGGCAACAATTTCACCACCGCGTCTTGCATAAGAGGGAGGCGGCAGCTTGATAACTCCTTTGAATCCGTCTGGATAACCTGCTTCAGTTAGAAGTTGTTTTGCCTTTGCAAGATCATAGGGATGGGTGCTGATCAAGTCAACGTAGGCAGGGTGATGGGGCGCAAAATGTGTTCCAATGGGTGTTCCATAACCAAACATTGCTCCGTCAATAATGGCCTTTCGATCAAGGGCATGTGCAACTGCCTGTCTTACTTTTAATTTTTTGAATGGTCCCCGCTGATTATTGGTGGAAAGAATGGTTTCTCCCTCTGTACTGCCTATTACAACTTTAAATCGGGGATCACTTTTAAACTGCGAGAGGCTTTCCGGAGCCGGGAAATTGGCAAAGCCATCAATATCACCTGCCATCATTGCTGAAACAGCCGCTGCCGGATCAGGTATTATTTTGATTGTGGCCATCTTCAATTTAGCAGGTGTTCCCCAATAGGCATCGTTTCTGACCATTACAACTCGATCGCCTTTTACCCATTTTGAAAATTTAAAAGGACCCGTACCAATGGGATGACTTTTATTTTTTCCTGCACTGGCTTCATCTACGATTATGGCATCTCCCCAGCCCATGTTGAATAAAAATCCACCTGTTGGTTGATTCAATGTCACCACAACTGTGTGAGAATCTTTGCTTTCAACGGACTGGATGGGTTTAAACAAAACCTTTTGAGCATTAACACTATTTTCGCCACGGGCTCTGTTTAAAGAAAAGACTACATCATCGGCCTCAAATGACGCCCCGTCGTGGAATAAAACGCCTTTTTGTAAATTAAAGGTATAGGTTTTTTGATCTTCAGACACGGTCCAGCTTTTGGCTAAAGCGGGTTTTACAGCCCCATTTTTATCAATGCGGGTGAGACCCTCAAAAATATTGGCATAAACAACTTCATCAATGGAAGCTGCAGCTCCTGCCGTCGGATCAAGGTGGGTTGGTTCCAATACCATTCCCAGGTTCAAACTATTTTTCGCGGCCATGACTGATGACGCATTCATGGCCATTACCAGTGTTAGAACAATTAATGTAACAAAAGTTTTAATTTTACTCATGTTGTCTCCTTAAATTATTAATATTTTAACTGCCGTAACGGTCACGGTAGCTTTCTAAATCACCCATAGTTTCTGCCAGGTAAACCCCCCTGGAAATTGCCCGTGCCACACAATCGGCTGCCAGCATACCCAGTTTGGATACACCAACCACAGGATCTGATAATTCACATTTTCCTGTTGATAAAACAAAAACACAGTCCCCGTCAAATGGCGAATGAATCGGCCTGATTGCTCTTGCCAGGCCATCCTGGGCCATTATGGCAACCCGCCTTGCCTGGGGTTTGGTTAGAACGGCATCTGTTGCCACCGTCACCAGGGTTGTATTTTTACCTAGGGGCAGTTCAAAGGAAAAATCCAGGTCTATCTTAGTATTTTTTTCAGGCATGGGCTGTTTTCCCAATTCATCATTCTGCTCATAGGGAAATGCCCACATAGTTTTACTGCCGGGCATGGTAAGAGATCCCATGGAGTTCACTGCAGCAATAGCCCCAACACTTATCTTAGACTCTCCTTCGGAAAAAACAAAAGAAGCACTGCCCAGACCCCCTTTTAATCCGCCTGCAATTGCACCATAACCCGCGCCGATATTTCCCAGGTCAAAACCTTTGCCGATGGCCTGGGCTGCCTTGAAACCCAGATCAAAATAAGGAGGTTTGACACCCCAATCTTTATCTCCACCGTTTAACAGATCAAACAAAATAGCAGATGGAACAATAGGGATAATGGCATCCCCCAGATTAAAACCAATTTTTTGTTCTCTTAAACTGGCCATTACCCCGCCTGCTGCATCCAATCCGTAAGCTGATCCCCCGCTTAAGACAATCCCATGAACAACATCCACTAAACAATCCGAGTTCAGGGCCTCTGTCTCACGGGTTCCCGGTCCCCCTCCCCGGATATCTGCCGAGGCCACGGCTGGTTCATCAGGTAAAATAACAGTGACTCCAGTTCGGATCAACTCATCTTGAGCGTTTCCGACTTGTATCCCCGGAACATCCGTTATCAGGTTCTGCTTTCCCGTCTTAATCATCTTTTTGTCCTTTGATCTCAATTGGGCCTGTAAACAGGGCTTTTAAACCTCTTTTCAGGTTGAATAAATAACATTATTATTAAATGCGGTAAAGAAAGAAAAAGAGTAATTGTTCAGCCCGTTAAGAGAAATTATTTCAAAGCCCTGTCTGATGTATATTTGCAGGAGGTTAAGCGTTTAGCATCGAAAAAAAATATCCATCCGACAGGGCGGTTTGTCCGAATCAGGTCTCAAGGATTGGAAATGTATTGGCGCCTTGGGGCATAATAGTAATTTTAGGACGATTCTGGTCACACTTTTCATATGCAATGGCCAGGGCTTCTTCCATACTAGTTACTCCCTGGACACCGGCATTTTCAGCTAATTTAATGTTCTTTTCTTGAGTAACCAGGATAATATGCCCCCTGTTGGCATACTCTAATTGTCGAACCGCAACCCATCCTGAGATGAGAAAATTTTCTCGGACTGCCTTTTCCATATCAAAGGCACTGGGATAGCTGAACCAGTCAAAGAATTCACCAGGCTCTTTAATATCAGGGCAATCTGCCAGGATGATGGCTATACCTCCGGGTTTCATGGCATAGACTGCATTATCGATGGTCTTTTGGGACTGGTAGAGGTTAATGTCTTTAGGGTAACCGCCGGCTGAAGCGATGACGATGTCAGCCTGCTCGTCAATTGTTACCCCGAATATCTCATCAACCATTTGAGTCGCTTTTTGCCATGCCGAGATCCAATTGCCTGTAAAGATACCCGTAATATCACCATCCAGGTTGGGAACAACATTGACAATGAAGTCGGGTTTGACAAATGCCGCCACTTCCATCATATCTTCGTGGGCTGGATTTCCAAGGGTTTTCATATTGGCGGCCAATGGATTTGATCCATCTCCTGTACGCTTTCCCATGGCCCACATATGGCTTTGCTGGATGGTTTTGAGTGAAGACACACCCGGCATAATACTTTTGCGCCCCCCTCCATAGCCCACCATATAATGGTAAATAACACCTCCTGTCAAAATAACCCGGTCCGCTTCTGCCACTACCCGATTAAAAGATGCCTCCGTCCCCCGGCTTGTCTTTCCGTAATAAACCATATTGTCTTTGTCCCAGGCGTTGTGGTTGATTACTTTGACGCGCCTGCAGATGGCTTTTGTGCATAATTCTTCCAATTCTTGGGCCGTGTTCTGACGATGTGCTCCAACTGCTATGATGATAGTTATGTCCTTATCTGCAATACCGGCTTGATTCAGATAGTCAATCAGGAGTGGTAATGTCAATTCATTATGCTGCCAGACCCGGGTGATGTCACTGACTGCAATTGCCACAGTTTCGCCTGGATTAACAATTTCACTTAAAGGCGGGCTGTCTATGGGGTGGGCCAGAGCATTTAGATAGGCTGCAGCCAAATCCTCAGGCGGTGCAAGGTTTTCTCCTACAAGTTCGTAGAGAAGTTGCTCCTCTGGAATGGAAAAATCTGCTGTTCCTTTTCCGATTTTTAATTTGAAATGTCTCTCTGTCATTATCTTCCTTTATCATCTTTTTTCAGCTGGATCATTATATTTTACTTTTTTTAGTGTATTAAATATCTGTTCTTTATTTTAGGATACCAGCTTGCTTTTTGTCAATAAAATAGCGTCCAGGGCAATCGCATTTAACTTTTTTATGATTATTCCATACCCGTTCAGGTCAGTTTACCTTTCCTTCGGTGGATGGGAATAATTGACATGCTCTATGTCGGGCTACACTTGTGGCGGAATAACTTAGGTTCCCTCAAACTATTCCCACCACTTAACGTTACACCCTACAGAGCCTGTAGCAACAAGCCCCCATCAGGCAGGGCGGGTTCAAGCGTAAGAGCTGAATAATTACATTGCAGCAGGTGTTACCTTGATGGTGGATCAGGGTTTGACCAGTGACTTGATTTAACCTTTAATTAACTATATAAAAACACAATGTATAGAGTACTGAAAATATTCACGCATCAATCTGATATTACAAACCTGATATTACAAGCCTGATATTAACAGCGCGGGTTCAGGTATCGAAAAAAGAAATGGAAAAATGGAGAAAAATAAAATGACTGGGAAAAAAATAACAATACATGACATCAAACAGGCTAAAAAGGATCACAGAAAACTTGTGATGGTGACAGCCTATGACTATCCCTTTGGATTAATGGCAGATGAAGCAGGTGTGGATATCGTCCTTGTGGGGGATTCTCTGGGAATGGTTGTTATGGGGCTTGAAGGCACTGTTGGAGTCACCATGGAACATATGATACACCATATCAAGGCAGTGGTTCGAGGATGTAAAACACCCCTTGTTGTTGGGGATATGCCATTTATGAGTTACAACACCTCAGTGCGTGAAGCTATTATCAATGCGGGCCGGCTGATGAAAGAGGGAGGCTGCGATGTTGTCAAGCTTGAAGGCGGCGTGGACTTTGCACCCACCGTTGAAGCCATTGTAAAAGCAGGGATCCCTGTCCAGGGACATATTGGCCTGACTCCCCAGACCGCCAGTGCCCTTGGCGGATTCAAAATGCAGGGCAAAGATGCAAAAGCGGCCAAGAGTATTGTGGATGATGCAAGAGCCCTGGAAGATGCCGGTGCCTTTTCCATGATCATCGAAGCCGTACCCGCACCCCTTGGAGAGGTTATTGCTGAGGCGGTCAATATTCCGGTGATCGGAATAGGAGCAGGCCCTAATGTAGACGGTCAGGTGCTTGTCACCCATGATATGATCGGACTATTTGATAAGTTTGTACCAAAGTTTGTTAAACAGTACACACAGATAAGGCCCACAATTATAGACGCTATGAAGGCGTATAAACAAGAAGTTACCAATAAAACATTTCCTGCCTGGGAACATTCTTTTAATATGTCCGATGAAACCCTTGCGGAATTGGGAAAAATGATCCAGAAATAAGCGGGCCAGTTTACCTGCCGGATCTCAAACAAAACAGGCTTAAAAAAAGAGGGAATATGTATCCGGCCTCTGTCAGGATGGCCCACATGTTAATCTCTGACAATAATAAGCCGGCATTCCTTTAAAAAACTGTGGCGTTCTGTTGTTTTTTCCAGCAGGCTGTAATCTGACATGCTGATAACAATGGCCGTATTGGGTTTTCCTTCCTTGCGAAGCCCCTTGAAAATCAGTGGATGGTTTCCGATCCTTTTGTCCTTTAATGCCTGATCCATACTGCTAAGATATTTGGCTACCCCGTATTGAACGGCAAAGTCTCTGCTTATAAAAGCGGAAGAATATATATCATGACCTTGTTCACTGACAATAACAGGATTAAGGACGGGTTCCACTCCAAGCCCTGTTGCATCCACGATCAAACCCGAGTAGACGGGTTTCCCGATTATTTCAACCTTTTTCTTTTTTATTTCCGGATTGATTTTAGGTATCTGTCGAATTTCTTCCGGCAATATCAATTGTAAAAAGCCACCAAACATACTAGTTTCAATAATAATCTCCACGGCAAGAGCAGATGTGTAATATTGTTTTGCAATGACTGCATCCCTTGCAGTTTTTTCTATACCCGCTAAAATGATATCATTTTTAGATGCATAGGCATCAACGCTTAATGATGGATTGATTTTTATTTGTTTTAAAATGTTTATGATCTGTCGATTTGCATCTGCCCTGGCCAGTCCGGGAACCGATCCTTGGGAAGTTTCATTGTTATCTTTGGGAGATGCTTTGCCAACAGCCGAGATATTTCCCGTAGTCCAGTTTATGGCCCCGTTTTTAAATTGGGTAATGGAATGATACCCCCTTGTTTGATCCTGATTTGCCATGCAAAGACAGTCCATGAAAAGTAAGGACAGGGCAATGACCGTGCTAAATATCAGCCATTTTTTGTTTTGTTTGATTTTGTTTTTCACCGTGCTGATTTTTTTATAAGATTAAATTCAATGAAATCGGCTATCTGATTTATATCTTCTATACCAAATATCGGCACATCCGGTTTGTACTCTGAATCTGTAACAAAGGCAATCAGATTTTTATCTGTCATACACAAAGGTTTTTTGTGGCTGCTGCCTGTCCTGAAAATCTCTATTTTAGGAAGGGCCTGTTTTTTAAATCCTTCTGCTAAAATAATATCCATGTCAGACAGATAAGATTGCATTTTTTCAATATAGCTTGTCTTGTCATCTTTAATCATGGCAATTTTGTTTTCCGTTATAACAAGGGTGGACTCGGCACCGGCTTTCCTGTGGCGCCAGCTGTCTTTTCCTTCTTTGTCCATTTCAAATCCGTCATGGGCATGCTTTACAGATCCTATTTTGTATCCTTTGTGTGCCAAAAGGGCAATCAGTTTCTCTAGAAGGGTGGTTTTCCCAGAGTTGGATTTTCCAACAATGGTAATTATTTTTGTCTTCATGTGTATGGTTTCTCCAGCCTCATATTAAATTTTGCCTAAAAATAGTGTTCAAGGCTGAGAAAGTCAAGCCTGAGGAAGAGCTTGTGCTGGTCCCAAAGAAAAGTTGCGGCACTGAAATATACGATTTTATCCAGGTTCAGATCTGAGCGGGTTTTGTTAAAATAAATTGTAGTTTCCCCCTATTGACAGATTACGTTTATTTTACTATTGAATTTTAATAAACCTGTGAGCTGAAAAACCGTCTGGCTGAACGCATATTTGAAATTTGGGCTATTGGCAATAACCAAAGAACAATTAAAATTAAGTTGTAATTATTCAGCTATTGCGCTTGAACCCGTCCTGCCTGATGGATATTTGTTTAGAGGCTATTCGCTTAACCTCCTGCAAACATCCATCAGGCAGGGCTTTGGGGATAATTTTTTTTAACGGGCTGAACAATTAAAGTTATGTTTATATCTATTATGCTATCAATGATTGCCTCACTTTTGCTCTTGTCAAAACAAAATAGGGATCAGCTTTAATATTAATGAAATTATTAGAATTATAGGCTCTTAAATCATACTATTTTAATTGAAAAGTTAAAAAATTAGGAGAAAGCATGGCCATCATTTATGATGAAAGGTTTTGGAATAAAAAAAAGACTATTGATGAAAGAATAGGAGATTCGACAATTGCTTTTGCTATTGGTGCAGCCATTTTTTTCTGGTTTTTTAGTGTGTTGATCCGTTTTTTGGACTCCCCGGATTTGAGCTTAAGATTGCTTGTGCTGGGAACCGATCTTCAATTTTATGAACAATTGTTTGGAAGTACATTGTTGATTGTTTTTGGTTCCCATGTTTCTTCAAATATAAAAAAACGGAGACAGGCAGAAGAAAATTTTATAAAAACCGAAGAAAAATACCGTATTATTTTAGAAAATATTGAAGAAGGGTACTATGAAATCAATATTAACGGGCAGTTCAAACTTATTAATAATTCCATGTGCACCCTTCTTGCATGCAAGGAAAGCGAAATCATCGGCACTAATATTATATCCCATATTGAAGAAAAATACATTCCCAACTTTAAAGCTTTATTTAATAAAATTAAACATAATGAGGAACGCTCCGGTAAATTAAAATGTAAATTTAAACTCAAACACGGGGAACGAAAGAATGTTGAGATATCTTTTTCTCAGCTATTAGATAATGACAAGAAAATAGATGGAGCCAGGGGGCTTGTCAGGGACATATAGGAACGCATAAAATTCTAAAAAAATTGTAATTATTCAGCTATTGCGCTTGAACCCGCCCTGTCTGATGGATATTTTTGAGTGAACCCTTAACCTCCTGCAAATATCCATCAGACAGGGTTTTGGGGATAATTTTTTTTACCGGGCTGAATAATTACAAAAAATTAAAGGAAACAAGGGAAAAGCTCGAACAGGTTTTTTAAAATCAATTTTGTGTCATTTCAATGGTATTGGTCTTCGGGTGTCAATAAGAGGGAGAGAAGGGCACCACATGCAAAAAGAGTACCCGCTGCTATATAAAGCCAGTTAAAAGTATCAGTAATACCCTTGCTCCATCCTCCTAAAAAATTGCCTAACAAAGCCCCGGATGTCATGGTCATGGTTCCGATAGTAAATACTTTGGCAGCAGGCCTGGCAGACAGCATTTTTGAAATATAGGCCGGGCCCATTGCATAAATGGTCGCCTGGGAGATGCCGAAAAGCAGTGCCATTGAAAAGATGGAAAAGAAAGATGTAGAAAGAAATAGAAAAGCCGTTGCACCCAGACCGGATAAAAAAATCAAGGATTGTGATATCCGAACGCCAATGCGATCCGTGATCAAACCGAACAATACTCCGCCCAGAGCACCACTTATTCCCATGGTCGACCACATCAAGGCAGTGATATCCAGGCCGACATGCAGTTCATCTCTTAAGTATGGGGCCAGATAGACCTGGAAAGTCACAAAAGATAAGCCGGTGATCAGAAAAATCAGATTCAGGATGATACCGTTACTGCTCTTCAGCCATCCCAAAACTTCCTTAAGAGATGATTTTTTTTTCCTGATTTGTAAGGGACCTGTTCTATGCCAGGCATCAACATATTTTAGTCCCATCAATGAAACAAGACTGGAGAAAAGGCAAATCAGTGAAACGGTTAACCAAAGATACCTCCAATGCAAGTGCTCAATGAAAAAGGATGAAATCAGGCCGTCAAATAAAATCAAAAAACACCCGGAGCTTGATGCTAATGTAAGCATAGCAGCCCGCCATCTGACCGGGATATAGTCCACGGCCACGGAAATCAGAGGAACCCATGTCATCATGGGCCATGCCTGGATGAAAAAGTTTAATATGAACAGGCTTTTAAATCCCTTGACCACATAAAGTCCTGCCAAAAGCATAGCTCCGATGAATTGCATGCCGACAATCAGTCTCAATCCCCCCATCCGGCTGGTTAAAAATCCGGCCAAAGGAATGGATAAAAAAACAGAGACCTTACCAAGACCTGTAATAGTACCGATCTGTGTATAGTCTAAATATAGGTCTTTGGCCATTTCAGGAATCATCATGGGGAATAAATTCATACCAAACCCATAGGCTATACCCGAAATCAGAACACAGATGGAAGCGATAACCAATGGTTTTAGATCAAATCCTGATGATTTTGCTTGCGAATCCATACATTCCTTATCAATCTTGAATAATTGTTTTATACCAAAATGAAACAGGCGCAAGGTCAGATTCCAAAATATCGTTAATAATCATTGTCATCTTGAATGCTTCTAAAAAAATCGATATATACCATTTCAAGCAAATTTAGGGTATGCTTTTTCTTGCATTAATAAAAAAAGGATAGTATTTGTTTTTTTTAAATTTTGTTGTCTTATAAATGGAGTTGTTGCAAAATATTAAAAAAAAATTGATGAAAACTAAAAAAAATATCGTATTAATTGGAATGCCTGCGGTTGGCAAGAGTACAGTCGGAAATTTATTAGCTCAAAACATTGGATTTGAGTTTCTTGATTCAGATGATTTAATTCAATCAAAAGAACAAAAAACACTTTCCCAGATTATTTTTGAAAAAGGCCTTGATCGGTTTTTACAGATTGAAGAAAGACATGTTGCCGGTATCAGGTGCCAAAATCATGTGATTGCAACGGGCGGCAGCGTTGTCTACAGCCAAAAGGCCATGGGACATCTTGGTGAAATCAGTAGAATTATTTATCTTTCCATTCAATTGGATATGCTTTTAACAAGACTTTCTGATATTAAATCCCGGGGAGTTGCAGTCAGGCCCGGCCAGAAGATAGTGGACCTTTACAAAGAAAGAACACCCTTATATGATAAATATTGTGACATAAAAATCGATTGCCGCTCAATGACGGCAGAACAAGTCGTTGAACAAGCAGTGACATCTTTATATTGAAATAAAGGGAGGCCTTGAAATGAGTGAAATGCTTTCAACAAAAGAAGCTGCAAAGTTTTTAAATGTAAATGAAAAAATGATATATTCACTTATTGCTGACAAAGGTCTTCCCGCCTCAAAAGTAACGGGGAAATGGCTTTTTCCCATAGATCTGGTTCGCCGGTGGATAGAAGTCGGCACACAAAATTATCCTCAACTTGCTAAACTTCCTCCTTATCATGGACTTGTTCTCATTGCCGGTAGTAATGATTTATTATTGGACAGGATTATTTCAACCTTTAATCTCAAGCATGAAAAGCACATGGCCATGTTCGGTATTGCCGGCTCCATGGGAGGATTGAAAGCCTTAAAGCAGGATCTCTGCCACATTGCCGCAAGTCACCTTATCTCAGACAACGAAGAGTATAATTTTCCTTTTTTAAAAGACGAGATGAACCAGATGCCGGCAGTGGTGAATTTTTGTTTGCGGGAACAGGGCATCATGATCCAAAAAAAGAACCCCAAAAACATCCGGTCTGTAAAAGATCTTGGCAAACAGGGTATCAGAATCATAAACCGGCAGTTGGGTACAGGTACCCGGCAGCTTTTTGATAAAGAATTGAAAGCATCAGGAGTACGAGGCGAAGCCATAGATGGATATGAGAATAATTTGCCTAAACACATGGATGTTGGATTACAGATTTTGGCTGAACGAGTCGATGCCGGTCCAGGTATCAGACCGGTTGCAACTATTTTAGGACTTGATTTTATTCCAATTTGCTGGGAACGCTTTGATTTTTTAATTCATAAAGATAGATTTTTTGATAAGGGAATTCAGCTTTTTCTATCTTTGTTAAAAGGAAAGGTGATTCAAGCCACTGCAAAAGAATTCGGTGGTTATGATTTGTCCTATACCGGTAAAATGGTTTATCCGGAATCTGAATCTGAATAAATTCTTTGCCGCTTTTCTTTAAGCCGGCCAATTCAACAATTTTACCGATTATACAGCAATTCAAATCTTATGTCGTCTTGATATTTCCTATAACATCATGGTATCTTATTTTTACTGCCTTTATCCTTCAACCTGAAACAGGAGAATAAATATGGACAAATCAAACACTTTAACCATTTTAAAAAATGCATTCCTCATAGAAAGAAAAGGCAAAAGCCTTTATGAAAAGGCAATGGATCATGCAAAAGATGAAGCTGTCAAAGACTTTTTTAAAGATCTTGCCAATGATGAACTAGAACACATGAATATTCTGGAAAAACAGTTTAAAGCCTTGATGAAAGATGGCAAATTCATGGCAGGCGGTTTTGAAAATGATGGAGGAGCCATAACAGCTCCGGATATTCTTGATGAAAGTTTAAAAGACAAAATCAATGCAGCCAGCTTTGAAGCCACTGCAATTACCGCAGCCATAAGTTTTGAACAAAAAGCTATTAAAATGTATAGTGAAAGGGAGAAAGAAGCCATTGATCCCGAAGAAAAAAAAATGTACCACTGGCTTTCTGTTTGGGAAAAAACCCATTTAAAAAAACTTATGGCCCTTGAAGCATCATTGATTGAAAACATATGGAATGACAACAGCTTCTGGCCGTTTTAAATTTGTTTCAATACTTTTACCAGCTCTACCACTGGTATTGTTTCAAAGGATTTTCCCGGAATCAGGTTAAAAATTTTATAGGGAATGCCTGGGTATAAAAGCAGGATTTTTTTTATAGCAATTGGTTTATCCGGTTAAGATAATCCTTATTCCGGCAGGGTTTTGACAGGTGATCCATATGAGCATCTTTTTGTTTTAACTCTTTTATGGACTCTAAAAATTCAATATTGCCGGAAATAAACAGGATGGGAATGGTTTTGTTATTTTCTCTTATATGATTATATACATCCATCCCATTTATTTTTCCAGGAAGAATATAGTCAAGGCTTACCAGGTCATAATTATTTTTTTTAAACAAATCCAATGCAGCCTGCCCATTAAAAGCCTTATCAACCCTGTGATTACAGGGCTCTTGGGTTAATATCCCGTATTGCACATCTGATATTGCCTTTTCATCCTCCGTAAGAAGGATATACTTTTCAAAAGCTGTGGTGCTGTTCTGAATTTCTTTTTTTTCCTTAATTGTTAATTCTTTTTTGATGATGGGCATGGAGATGGTGAATTTTGTACCTTTGTCAATTTCAGACTCAACCTGGAGAAGACCCTTATGCTGTTCAATATATTTGTTTACATTTGCCATGCCATAGCCCGTTCCCTTGATACCGGGCTTATATGAGCCTGTCACATCCCGGGTTCCCTTTAGGGTGAAAGATGGCTCATAAATTCTTGCCAGATGTTTTCTGGGAATTCCACATCCATTATCCTGGATTTCAAAACATATGTTTTCATCTGAATTATATGTCCTAAGAATAATGCAGGGATTATTTTTAATGCTTGTGGCATGGATTGAATTTTGGATTAGATTGACAATGGCGTGTTCAATCATTCCCGGATCAGCAAGCATTTCCGGTACGCCGGGTTTGTTTTCCTTGATAACCTCTATGCCGTCCAGATCCTTTTTTAAAAGATTTATAACCAGGTCAATTTTGTCACTTATTCTGAAAAACTCCTGTTTTGGTTCCTGATCTTTTGCAAAGGCAACAAGATTTCTTGTTAAGTTTTTGCCCCTAAGGGTCTGTTTAAAAATCAATTCAAGTGTTTTTCTTGTTTCAGTCTCCTTGCAATCCATAAGTGCAAGCTCTGTATTTCCCATGATAACGCCCAGGATATTATTGAAATCATGGGCTATTTTCCCGGCTATCTGCCCGACAAAAGCAAGTTTTTTATGTTCGCCTATGATTTTTTGAGATTCTCTTTTTTCCTTTTCTGCCTGTTTGCGCTCCGTGATATCCCGTACCACAGATAGAACGATGTCCTCCTCTTCAATACGCATTCTGTGATGGTGGACCTCAACTGGCACAATAGTACCGTTCTTGTGTATATCCAAAGCCTCAAAAAAGGACCCCTGGGTCAGCCTGTTTTGAATGATGCTTCCTGGTTTGCCACGCACTTCCGGGGCTTGAATATCAGCTATGGTCATTGTCTGGAATTCCTCCCGCACATAGCCGAGCATCTTTGTCGCAGTTTTATTGGCGTCAATTATCCGATCATCCATAGCTATAATAAAGATTGTATCCGGCGCCTCTTCAAAGAGCATGCGGAATCTTTTTTCACTATCAAACAATTCATTTTCTTTGTGTATGCGGTCCTGAAATTCTTTTTCCAGTTTATTTTTAGCTGCTATTAATCGTGCTTGTTCTTTTTTTAATGATCTTGCCAGGTTTTTTTCTTTTTCATGGAATCGTGTCACGCCTTTAACAACAACAGATACACAAATAGCCAAAAGAGCGTTTAAAAACAGAAAACTAATCCCTGCTAAATACATTCGTTGTGGAGAGACAAAAAAAGGAAAGGACTGGCCCCAATTTTTGTTAATCATGAAATAGCTGATAATTGATAAGGTTATTGCATTTATTAAAACAGCAGTAAGAGCAGCTCGTGAGCCCAATAAAATTCCTGTAAAAATTGAAAAACAAAACAGCCATGCTGGTCCACCGCTTAAAGGACCTGTAAAAATAATAATTGTCAAACCAACACCATATACAATTATGAGAGTGATTGCTGCGCGAACAGCAAAGCTAATATGGGCAGAAATCAAAAGAAAAACACTCATTATCAAGGCGATTGCATAAAAAATCAGCAAATTCATGAGGTTGTTTTTAATCAGCATTGGAATGGCTAAGATAAAAATAAAGAGGCCGATCAATACACCTGGAAAAAGAATTGAAAACAGGATTCGTGCGCGCCAATAAGAAAGGCTTTCAATCTCTTCTTTGCCCATATGAAGCATTTTTTCAAACAGGACAGATGGTAAGCATTTAATTTTTTCGAAATATGAATATTTTTTTTCCATCACAACCTGTTATAAATTTTATCTGATCCATTCCCAAACCATAAGATTGCCGGAAGGGCTTAATATTTCTATTAATTTTAATAAAAATCATCCTATAATAGATAAATCTTTATTGCAAAGTGAATCTTAAAAGCAAATTTGAAAATTCAAACAAGATTTTGTAATTATTCAGCTCTTACGCTTGAAACCGCCCTGTCTGATGGATATTTCGGTTCGATGCTAAACGCTTAACCTCCTACAAATATCCATCAGACAGGGCTTTGAAGATACCTTTTTTAAACGGGCTGAACAATTACAAGGTTGGTAAAAATTAAAAAGAACCATAGAGTACAAGAATTAAATATAATCTGAATAAATCCTTTCTACCCTGGATGTTAAGCCGGATACAATTTCATAATTTATAGTATTAATCCTGGCTCCCAGTTCATCTGCTCCAATGGTCTCATTCCCCTGGGAGCCTATCAACACAACTTCGTCGCCAATGTTTATATTTGAGATGTCTCCCACATCAATCATGGTTTGATCCATGCAGACCCTCCCTACCACAGGCACTCTGCACCCTTTTACCAGCATAAAGCAATTGGATGAAAATTGCCTTGAAAACCCATCTCCATATCCGACAGGCACAGAGGCAAGCTTTGTCACATTCCTTGTTGTATGGGTCATTCCATAGCTGACGTTAAATCCTTTGGAAACCTTTCTGACACTCGTAACAACTGATACAAGCTTCATGGCCGGCACAAGTTTTACTTTTGATCTATCCACTTCACATGAAGGATAAAGTCCATAAATGGAAATACCAGCTCTAACCATATCAAAATGAGAACCAGGAAATTCGATTATGCCGGCACTGTTTGCAGCATGGCAGATTTTAAATTCAATGCCTTTTTTCTTTAAATCATCCAGCAAAGATGTAAACAACTCTATCTGTGAGTTTGTATAGGCCTTATCCTCGTGATCGGCAGCAGCAAAATGGGTATATATACCATTAATCTCAATACCCGGTAATTTTAGAATCTTCTCAATTTCTTTTACTACTTTTTGGTTTACTGTTTTCTCAGCCTTATTGTTCCTGATAATCATTCCCACCCTGCCCATTCCCGTATCAATCTTTAGATGCACTTTAACAGGTCTGTTTAAGGATTTTGCTTTGTTGGACAAGGCCTTTGCCATCTTAAGGTCATACACAGTCGTCACAAGATCAAGATCGTTTATCATTGCTGCCTGGGAAGGGTGGGTATATCCCAGGACCAGTATAGGTATTTTGATGGTCTCTTTCCGGATTTGCTCAGCTTCATTGAACCTTGCAACTCCCAGCCATTCAACACCTTGTTTTACTGCTGCTTTGGCAATCTGAACTGCCCCATGTCCATAGGCATCAGCTTTAATCACAGCCATGAATTTAGATTTTTTATTTGTGATTTGTTTTAGATTTTGAATATTCTTTTGGATGGCATCAAGATCAATACAGGCCTTTACAAGGGGATATTCCATGGATGATTCCTTTTCAGCGGCTTTAGGACTCCAAATTTTATAACTTGAACTAAATTGCTTGTCTTTAACGAATAATTGATGCCGTAACATATTTATTAATTGTATTTTGAAGTTCAATCATTTCTTTATCAGAAAAAAAATTTTTATCTGTTGATAAAAAATCAGGATCAAGAACGCTTACTTTCCTTGAACACTTCTGAAGAATATATTTTGGGGCACCAGAAATCATTTTTCCAATATCATCCATAATTTTTTTGCTGACAAATGGTCTTGTGCAGGTAGTTCTGAACTCGTATGCAGGGGCTTTGTCCATTAAAATACGGGTGCTTTCGACAATATTTGCAGTATCAAATTTTTCAGGAATCACAAGGTGATAGTTTTCAAGGTTGGTTTTTATATCCATTGAGATAAAATCAACAAGTTTATTTTTAATAAGGTTTTCCAGTACCCGGGGCCTGGCCCCATTACTGTCCAGTTTTAATTTATACCCCATGTCTTTTATTTTTTGGCAAAAAAAGAAAAGATCAGTTTGCAATGTTGGCTCTCCGCCTGTTATAACAACCCCTTCTATAAATCCTTGTCTTTTTTTTAAGAATCTGAAAATTTCAGTTTCATCATAAAAATTGCCGACCCTTTTTTGAGGGTCGGCAACAAGATCGGGATTATGGCAATATGGGCATATGAAATTACACCCCTGTGTAAAAATGATGCATGCTATGGTTTCAGGAAAGTCAATTAAGGAGGTTTTTTGAAATCCACCTATATCCACTTTTTTTTCCTTTATCAGGCCACTTTAGAGACGTTAAATGTTTTACGCATGCAAAATTCCGTCTGTTTTCCATTATTCCATTGTCCAACAGGTCTTAAGTACCCCACGACTCTTGAGTACACTTCCGTTTCCGCATTACAGGTTTCACATCTTTCATGTTCACCTGAAATATATCCATGGGAAGGACATACACTGAAAGTTGGGGTCAATGTAAAATAGGGGAGTTTAAATGCATTGGCCACTTTTTTCACTACATTTTTCACCACGGCTGTGTCTGTAACTTCTTCACCTAAGAAAAGGTGCTGAACAGTTCCGCCCGTATATTTGACCTGCAGTCTGTCCTGAAGTTCAAGGGCTTCAAAGATGCCATCAGTATGGTTTACCGGCAGATGGGTGGAATTGGTATAAAAAGGGTTTTTCCCCTGTTTATATTCTTCTTCATTGGCACAGATGATATTTTCAAATTTGGCCTTGTCCATACTGGCAAACCTGTATGTGGTTCCTTCGGCCGGAGTTGCTTCAAGATTGAAGATTTCATCGGTTTCTTCCTGTAATTTTTCAATCCTGGTTCTGATGTGATCCATTATTTTTACGCTGAAATCCTGACCATTTTGTGAAGCAATGTTTTCACCCATAAAGTTGATACAGGCCTCATTCATTCCCAGGATGCCAATGGTGGAAAAATGGTTGCGCCAGTAAACGCCTGTGCTCTCTTTGATTTTTCTTAAATAGAATTTTGAATAGGGATAAAGATCACCCAGGGTAAATTTTTCAAGAATTTTTCGTTTAATACTCAATGAGTCTGCTGCAATTTGTATCAGAGTATCCAGGCGTTCAAGAAAATCAGCCTCATTCTTTGCCAGATAACTGATTCTCGGCAGGTTCAGAGTTACAACACCAATGGAACCGGTCAGGGGGTTGGCACCGAAAAGACCGCCGCCTCTTTTTCTCAGTTCCCTGTTGTCCAGTCTCAACCTGCAGCACATGGAACGGGCATCCTCAGGATCCATATCTGAATTAACGAAATTTGAAAAATATGGAATACCGTATTTCCCCGTCATTTTCCATATATTCTCAAGATTGGGGTTGGTCCAGTCAAAATCTTCGGTAATATTATATGTAGGGATCGGGAAGGTAAACACCCGGCCTTTTGCATCCCCTTCCATCATGACTTCTGCAAAGGCTGCATTCAGAGTATCCATTTCTTTTTGATATTCTGAATAGGTTTTTTGTTTATATTTTCCACCTATCATGATTGGAGAATCCTTTAAAGTGGATGGAACATTCAGATCCATGGTGATATTGGTAAACGGTGTCTGGAATCCGACCCTTGTAGGAATATTGATATTAAATATAAACTCCTGAAGGGCTTGCTTAACATTTTTGTAAGTTAATTTGTCTTCTCTTATAAACGGTGCTAAAAGCGTGTCAAAGTTGGACATGGCCTGGGCCCCTGCAGCCTCGCCCTGCAATGTATAGAAAAAGTTGACAATCTGCCCCAGTGCACTTCTGAAATGTTTAGGGGGAGAAGACTCCACTTTTCCGGCCACTCCTTTAAAACCTTCGGCCAGCAGGTCCTGTAAATCCCAACCCACGCAATATACTGACAAAAGGCTTAAATCATGAATATGAAGATCTCCTTTGTAGTGCGCATCTCTGATATGTGGTGGATAAATTTTGTTGAGCCAGTATTCTGCTGTAATATCTGAAGATATGTAGTTGTTCAATCCCTGGAGAGAATAACTCATATTGCTGTTTTCTTTTACTTTCCAGTCCATTCTCCTGATATAGGATTCCATGAGCCCTACATTTTCATTAATTGCAATTTTTCTGATCTGGTTGTGCTGCTCCCGATAAATAATATAGGCTTTGGCTGTTTTATAAAAC
>Ga0066608_1000285_pt1 | contig 32294 bp, 31 predicted proteins | sample SaaInlV_DNA_135m_FD_60377 | JGI IMG/M metagenome (GOLD analysis project Ga0066608, IMG submission 60377) | Marine microbial communities from expanding oxygen minimum zones in the Saanich Inlet - SI075_LV_DNA_135m | ecosystem: Environmental > Aquatic > Marine > Unclassified | place: British... | reverse complement strand
CATCTTGGCCGCGAATTAAATAGATTTCTTGTAGAAATTATAACTTAAAGGAAATCTATGTCATAAAGGGCTTTGCCTTAAATTGTTTAATTCACCTTAAGGCCAGGACGAAGATGATTTCCTTAATTATCCAAATGTAGAAAACTTACTCATAAATATAAACTCATAATTACTGCCATTAACAAATGCTTTCTTGTCTGTGATGGAAAATGCATATGTTTCTGGATCTAATGGGAGAATTTGAACCTCTAAATCATATTCTGTTGTAAGGCTTTGTAAACATTCTACACAAATGGTTGTCATGTCTTGAGTTTGCATTGGAACGTATTCTACTAATAAATCATGTATTGTGCCTAATCTGCAGGGCATGTCTAATTGAAATTTCTTTAATACTTTAGAAGCACTACCTTGGGTTATTGTAACTAGCATTTCTGTTTCTACTAAAACATTATCTCTTGCAATAATTATTTCTGTATCTGGTTCATCCATAAAAACTTCTATTCCTTGTTCTGCAAATGGTTGTAATCCAAATAATTTTGCATTTAACGCAGCATCAATTGAATAACCTAACTGTTTTTCTAAATCATTTCTCGGAATTAAATAAGCATCATCATAATAAAACAAAAATGGTATTGAGGAAATAGGATCTGTATTATCAGGAAGCTCATAATAACCAGCTTGTACTCCATTATTAATCAAGGCTTCAACAGTTGCTTCTTCTAACGCACTATTAACAAAACTTGTAACACTAACACCTAATGCATCTAATTGTTGAGTAGATTTAGTTGTTACCTTTACATCAACTCCACTAGACAAAGAATTAAAATACCATAAGAAAACAACAAAGATTAACACAACAAGACCTAGTATCATGAATAAGGTAATTTGTGATTTCTTCCCTCTTTTATTTATCATATTATTTATTTTAGAGAAAGTAATATAAAAAGGTTTCTAAGTAAAACAACAAATATTTCTTAAGAATTAATATGTGAAATTGACAAAATGTAGGCAAAGACACCAAAGTTTATAGGAAATTAAGGACTCCACCTTATCATTGTCCTTGGAAAAGGAATTGCGTCTTTAATATTGTCTATACCACATATCCAGGCTACAACTCTCTCTACACCAACTCCATAGCCGGAATGCGGAACGGAACCATATTTCCTTAGATCAAAATAGAAATTGTAATTAGCAGGATCTTCGCCATCTTTTTTCAAAGATTCTTCAATTGCTTCAATATCAGTATCTCTTTGACTACCACCAACAATTTCTCCATAACCTTCAGGAGCTAGCATATCAAAACATAATGCTTCATCTGAAACTTCTGGGTCTCTTGGCTTGTAGAAAGCCATGACTTCTTTAGGATAATGAGTTACAACAATAGGAGTATCAAAATGTTCCATTATTTTTTCTTCTTCAATTGTTCTTAAATCTTTACCAAACTTAACATCCATGTTTGATTTTTCTTTAAGAATTTTTAATGCTTCTCTATACTTGATAGTTGGCCATTTTTTCTTAGCAGAAACTTCTAGTTTTTTAATGTCTCTTTCTAGTAATTTTAATTCTTCTTTTCTTTCTTCTAAAACTTTTTTCAAACAATATTTTAATTCTTCTTTTGCTAATTCTGTAATATCATGTAGGTCATACCATGCTACTTCTGCTTCAGCCATCCAAAACTCAGATAAATGTCTGGATGTTTTAGATTTCTCAGCTCTAAACGTTGGACCCATATTGTAAATCTTTTCTAAAGCAAAAACTCCTGCTTCTGCATATAACTGCCATGATTGTGATAAATAAGTTTTTGATTTATAATATTTAACTTCAAATAAAGTTGAGCCACCTTCACATTGGTTAGGTTGTAATATTGGAGCATCAAATCTCCAAAATCCTTTTTCTCTGAAAAATTGATCTCTTGCTTGAATATAAGTACTTCTAATTTTAAGAATAGCAGTCATTCTTCTGCTTCTTAACCATAAATGTCTATTATCTAATAAAAACTCAGGTGATTGATCTCTTGTAATTGGAAATGTATCACAAGCTCCAATGATTTCAAAATCACTTACATGAACTTCATAACCTGATGGGGCTCTATCTTCTTTCTTAATTTCTCCATAAATTTTAATAGATGTTTCAATTTGTGCTTTTTTTATTGTTAGATACTTTTCTTCTCCAACTACGCCCTTATCAATAACACATTGAATTATGTTAGTAGAATCTCTTAATACAACAAATTTCAGTTTAGAACTGCCTCTTTCCCTATAAATCCAACCTCTAATGGCAACTTTACCTTTGCCTTGATCCATTGCTTCTTGTATTTGTAAGAATTTCTCTGCCATGTGGATAGTTGTAGGGTTGTTATTTATAAAGTTTATTGGGAACAATGGGAACAATTAGAACAACAACATAAATTAGACCTAAGTGGCATCAATTTCAATACTATACCTTATTTCATAATCTTTTTAAACCCATCATTAATATTCATGCATATGTTAAAATTTGTATTTAGTCCAAGATGGTTCTATGGTATAGATTGCATTTCAGCAGTTTTAGCATTAATTATTACACTTTTGATTGCTGCGTTTAGTTATAAAATCTATAAGTTCTGTAAGGACAAGAAATACAAGTACTTAACACTAAGTTTTTTAACATTATCAGCATCATTTTTCTTTAAATTATTAACAAATGTAACTGTTTATTATGATGTTACAAAGGAAAAAATGCAAGAAGGTCTTGTTTTAACATATTCTGTGTTAGAAAGTTCAGATCTTTTAGTTTCACTTGGTTTTATTGGGCATAGATTCTTATTTTTAGCTGGTTTTATGGGATTATTCTACTTATTGTATCAACATAGAGATAAGAAATTATTGATAATCATGACCTGGTTAATCTTATTAGCTACATGGTTTAGCTTAAGTAATTACTTCTTTTTCCACTCAACAGCAATATTATTCTTAGCATTATTGTTTTGGTATTATTATAGAGCATGTCAAACATCACCTAAGAAAAAGAGAAGATCTCAGAAAGATGTAATGTTTACTTTTTGGTTTTTAGCAATGAGCCAGTTAGCATATCTATTTGTATCTGTTAGTTTACATCTGTATGCCTTAGCTGAAATATTACAATTAATTGGATTTCTACTGCTTTTATTCACAATGTTAGGTATATTTAGGAAAACAAGGAAATAGTTTTAGAGTGCTGAGTTCTGGGTTTTGAGTTATGAGTTGGTTAGTAGTAAGTGGTTCTGAGTGTCGCTGCCATCCACATAACTGTATAAAAAACCATTACATTAATAAATAAAGCTGCATTATCCCATATTTATGCCTGCAAGAAGATCAAGAATCGATATTATCAGCGATATTTTGGATGCAATCCAGAAAAAAGGCGGCAAAATCAAGCCAACTCACCTTATGTATAAGGCTAATCTTTCTCATAAATTAATGACTAGTTATTTGGAAGAATTGATTGAAAAAGAGCTAATTAAGGAGATTCAGGAAAAAGCAAACAGATATATCACGATTACAGACAATGGACACATATTCTTAGAGAAATTCAGGCAAATGAATGAATTTAAAGAAAGTTTTGGACTATAAATTTTAATTCTGTAAAAAATGACTCGTTCGTGGTCACCTAATAATAAGTTCCTGTTAAGTATAGGTGACAAACCTTGAATAAATCTAAAGCTGTAAATGGCACTCACTAGCCAATTGGCGACATTTTTACAGAATTAATTCTTACATAAATTTTAAATAAATCATATGATGTTATACATTCTAATTTAAATTTTACAAAGAGGTGAAAATATGGCATTAAATGCTAAAAGTTTAGGACTAGCAGGTGGAATTCTATGGGGAGTTGGTTTATTGATATTAACCTTAGTTTCTGTTTGGACTGGTTATGGGACTGCAATGCTTAATGGTATCGCAAGTATATATCCGGGATATAGTATAGGCTATCTTGGGGCAGTAGTTGGATTAATATATGGTTTTGTAGATGCATTTATTGGATTGTATGTATTTGGTTGGCTGTATAATAAGTTAGAATAATTTTTTTCTTTTTTTTCTTTTACTGGGGCGGAGCCAATACAGCTCACTAAACTTTTTTGTTTATTACAAACTATAGAAATAACTATTTCAACTTAACGCCAACTTCATCTAATTGTTCATTATCAACATTACTTGGAGAACTTTCCATTAATGATTCTGCATTCTTTGTTTTAGGGAAGGCTATAACTTCTCTGATGTTTTCTTCTTTACATACCATTGCAGCTAATCTGTCTAGACCAAAAGCAATTCCACCATGTGGGGGTGCTCCATACTTGAATGCATCTAATAAAAATCCAAATTTAGATTTAATTTCATCATCTTTTAGCCCAATTGCTTTGAAAACATTTTCTTGTATTTCTCTACTATGGATTCTTATTGAACCACCACCTAGTTCAACACCATTTAGCGCTAAATCATAGGCTTTTGCTCTAACTTTAGATGGATCTGTTAATAACATTCCCATATCTTCATCTTTTGGAGATGTGAATGGATGATGCATTGCTATATGTCTTTTAGCGTCTTCATCATATTCCATCATTGGAAAATCTACTACCCAAATAAAACTCCATTCATCTTCTGGAATTAATTCTAATTTTTTAGCTAAGAATAATCTTAATTGTCCTAAAGCAATATCAACAATATGGTGTTTGTGATCTCCAACTATTAATAATAAATCACCAATGTTAGCAGATACTTTTTCCATAAGTTGTTTTTGTAATTCTTCACTAAAAAATTTAGCAGACATTCCTTCTAATTTCTTTTTAGTATCAGTTCCTTCTACTTTAACCCAAGCTAAACCTTTTGCATCATAAATCTTTGCAACTTTCTCTAATTCATCAACTTCTTTTCTTGAGAACTTTGCACAACCTCTTGCATTAATACATTTAATGCTTCCGCCATTCTTAATAGTTTCTGTGAAAATTTTGAAGGATGATTTTTCACCAATCTCTGAAATATTTTTTAATTGCATTCCAAATCTTACATCTGGTTTATCACTACCATATTTAGCCATTGCATCTGCAAATGTAATTCTTGGAAATGGAGTTTTGATTTTAACATCAACTGCTTTAAACACATCTTTCATTAACCCCTCCATTATTTCATATACATTTTCTTCATCGACAAAACTCATTTCAACATCTATCTGTGTAAACTCTGGTTGTCTGTCTGCTCTTAAATCTTCGTCTCTAAAACATCTTGCAATTTGAACATATCTGTCAAAACCACTAAGCATTAGAAGTTGTTTGAATATTTGTGGTGATTGTGGTAAAGCATAAAACTTTCCTTTATGAACTCTGCTAGGAACTAAATAATCTCTTGCACCTTCTGGTGTTGATTTAGCTAAAATTGGTGTTTCAATTTCTAAAAAACCTTGCTTATCAAAATAATCTCTAGTTGCTTTTACAATTTTATGTCTTGTGATAATATTTTTTTGAACACAATTTCTTCTTAAGTCTAAATATCTATATTTTAATCTCATTTCTTCTGTTGTTGTTGTTTGTTCTTCAATATCAATAGGAATTGTTTCTGATTTATTTAAAACTGTAATTCTATCACAAATAACTTCAATAGATCCTGTTATGATTTCTACATTATCTTGGCCTTGTGGTCTTGTTCTAACACGGCCCGTTACTTGAATAACATCTTCTCTTTTTAATGACTCAGCTGCTTTATGTGCATCTGCATCATTTTTTGGATCAAAAACTACCTGCGTAATACCATAACGATCCTTTAAGTAGAAAAAGATAAGTCCACCTAAATTCTTAACATGCTGTACCCATCCACATAAGGTAACCTTCTTACCATTATCCTTTAAAGCTAGCTCTCCACATGTATTTGTTCTATAAGCAGTTGCTTTTGCCATTAGATATATAGATAGAGTTGATGGTTTTTAAATGTTGCTATAATCTATTCTAATAAACGGTTTGTTTTGTTACGGTAATCATTAATTTTATTGTGATTTAATCTCTCAATGAAATCAGTTATTTCTGCAATAAAATCTTCAGCAATTTCAATTGCTTGTTTTGTTTCATCTTTACTAACATCAAAATCAACATAATATTGTTTGTCAACTCTCTCAGATTTTGCATTTGATATGTTTTTATTGTCAATCTCAAAAACATTTTTTAGTAAAATTATTGAACCAGTATGATTTTCACATTTTATACCTGTTCTAAAAAGAAGTGCCAATAGGCAGTGGTACATTGAGTAATAAGCAAGAGCAACAGAATCTTCTAAGTTTCCTATTTTTAACAAAGCTTTAGCAGATGATAATGATTTAGAAGATTTATGTAAATATGCTTCTTTAATTTCCTCACTTGGTTCGACTAGTTGTAATTTTCCTTCTTTGTATAACTTAATCAAAAAATTCATTTTTCTCAAAATACTCCTCGACACCTTTTATTATAATATGATCTTTTTCAACCTCTTTAATTAATAGGTTTTTTTTATCATAAATTCCAATCTTCACATTAATCTTTGAGTTAATTGCTTCAACCTCTTGTTTTATTTTTTTATCTCTTGTTTCAATATAAATATCTATGTCACTGTGTTTTTTTGCAAGGTCTTTTGCATAGGATCCAAATAAGATTGCTAATTTTATTTCAGGGTGTTTTTTTATTCTATCAATTATTAATCTTAATTTAGGATACTTTTCTAATAAATAGAATAATTTGTTTAATTCTGTAATACATGCAAACTGCTTTGCTTCAAGTGTTTTTTTAAGAAAGAAAACTTTGTTTTTTCCTTCTACTTTATAATCAACAATGTTTTGCTCATAAAGTTCATTTATTTTTCTTAACACAGTCATCTGATTTGTGTTGAGAAGTTTAGCAAGACCTCTAATGTGGTTTTTGTTTTTTAGTAATTGTTTTATAATGTTGTAACAAATTTGTGACATATGTAACAGAAATGTTACAATTGTATTTAAATGTTTCGGTTTTTTTGTCTATTGTTCCTGATTGAAGAAAAGAAACTTTTTATACTAATACACCAATTTAATCTAACATGGACACATTATTCACAATCAGAGGATTTATATTTCTTATAGCTGGGTTATTATTATTTTTATTTCCAGTTCATGTTCTAAGATGGCAACAGAAGTTAGTTTATTTTTTAGTTGCGAAGTTACATTTTAGATTTATGGAAAGGTTTGCAGAACACCGTGAAAAGGAAGGATCAAATGCAATGAGGAATATTGGTATCTTCTTTTTAGTTGTTGCAGTTGGATTGTTTGTGTATGCTTGGTTTAATTAATTTCTTCCTCTTTGTCCAACATACAAACTCTTAACCAAACCTAAATCAGAAATATCCTCTACATTTCTATCTTCACGTAATCTTACAAATCTAGGGAAACGTAATGCAAAGCCTGATGAGTATGTTGGTGATTTTTGGATTTCTTCATAATGTACTTCTATAACTACTGTTGGTTTCACTGTAATGCTTTTACCCTTTTCTGATATAATATGTTTTTGTAACATTTCAGTAAGTTGTTTAAATGTAACACCTTCTTCTTCTAACTCTTTAATTCCTGTTCCTACTTTTCCCATTTCTACTAAATTCCCTTCCTCATCTCTACATGCAATTAAAAAGCTTGTTAACCAGTTGCTTCTTTTACCTTCTCCCCATTCTGCACCAACAATTACTAAATCTAATGATTCCATGACTGGTTTTAGTTTAACACCAAACCCTACTCTTGATCCTGGTTTGTAAATTGCATTTAGGTTTTTAGCCATAAGACCTTCATTACCTGCATCTAATGATGCTTGATAAAACTTGTTAGCTTCTTCTTCTTTATCAGTAATCATTATTCTTGATAAAACAATTTTTCTTGGTGTTGGATCAATTATTTTTCCTAGCAAAGCTCGTCTTTTATGAAATTCTTCCTTCAACAAACTTTTTCCATCATGATAAAGTATATCAAACACATTAACTTCTACTGGAAAGTTCTTAGCTAGTTCATCAATATTATATTTTCTTTTAATTCGTTGAGAAACACTCTGAAAGGCCATGTATTGTGTTGTTTTTTTATTAAAACCAACAGCTTCAGAATCAAGAATTGCATTTTTAACTTTTACATGTTCTTTTACATACCTAACAACATCAGGGAATTGTTCAGTAACGTCTTCAAAACCTCTTGTGAATAATACAATCTTTTCATCCATTATGTGGATTGCTAATCTAAAACCATCATATTTGTATTCAAGGGCACAAGGTGTCTTAACACGTTCAAACGCATCTTTAATATTTTGAGCTTTTTGGTAAAGCATTACCTTAATTGGTTTTCCAACTTTGATATCAGTACTTTTTAATCCCTTTAATCCTTTTTCCCGCACAACTAAAACTACTTCTGACCAATCTGTTGTAATATTATAAGCTTCTTCTACACTGTCTAAGAAATAATTAAATAATTCTCTTGCTAATTCTTTTGTTTCACAAGCAATTGAATTTGTTTTTAATATTGAAATGGTATCAAATTCACTTTTTGTTTTAATAACCTTGTCAACTTTAATTTTTTCTACTTCAATTGGTTTGTCTTTGTCCATGTAATAATATTTGTTGCCTTCTCCTGATAACTCTAAATTAGCAATTAAAGGAAAATGTGCCCATACAATAGCATCTCTTACACTACCTTGACCAACACCAACTCTTAGATCTTCTAAAACAGTTCTAATAATATATTTTGCTTCTAATGGTTTTGCACTTGTTAATAACTCTGCAACTAATTTAACTTTTCTATCAACTGTGCCAGATCCTTCAAGTTCTGCTAACTTTTGTAAATTATTAGAAACTTTTTTAATACTAAGATCTTGTGAAAATAATGTTACTTGTTTCTTTTTTTCAGTATATTCTTCTGCAACTAATCCTAAATCTCCAGTATTTTTCCATTTTTCTTCTATTTTGTCTGTGTCAATACCAGTTGCAATGTTAATAGCTTTCAAAACTAATCTAGAAGCCATACCTACTTTTCTTTTATCCCAAGCAGGGAAAACTTTACCTTCTAACAAAAGCATGATCAACGGAATATCTTCATCTTTAGTCTTCTTAATTAACTGAGAAACATAATATGTCTTTTCTAATCTTTTTGATGTGGATTCTAGCTTGTTGTATATCTCACATAAATCTATGTATTTCATAGGGATTTGGGTTGTACTGGGATATATATAGTTTGTGGTGGATTATAACTTCAACTCAGATTGAACTTTTCGCTAGGTATTTATATTAGCTTGTATATATAGTAGAATATTGTTTAACATGGAGGTAAATAAAATGGAACATAAAACAGGACATATGATTGTATTTGGAATAATCCTTGTGTTACTTGCAGGAATGTTATATTCAATTGGAACTAAAGATTACGTAATAAACCAAGGAAACATGAATAAGATTAGTGTTAGTGGAGATGCTGAATCAGACGTAATGCCTGATGAAGTAGAAATTAGTTTTAGTGTTGTAACAGATGGTAAAGATGCTGCAACAGTACAAGAACAAAATTCAGAAAAAATGAATGCAGTTATGGCGGCATTAGAAAAAGCTGGTCTTGATGAAAATGAGATTGAAACTACTGATTATAATCTTTATCCGTTGAAAGAATATGATTATGTGTTGAAAAAACAAGTAGATAAAGGTTACAGATTAACACAAACAATCAAAGTAACAACAACAGATATAGACAAAACAGGAGAATTATTAACAGTTGGTGTACAAAACGGTGCTAACAAAATTAGTAATATTAATTTCCAACTTTCAAAAAAGTTAGAAAAGCAAGTTAAAGATGAATTAGTTAAAGAAGCAACAACTAATGCAAAAGAAAAAGCAAAAACATTAGCTAAAAACTTAGATGTGAAAATGGGAAAAGCAATTTCAATCTCCGAAAGCAACTATTACACACCTAGATATTATGCAGGTGGTTTTGGAGAAGAAGCAATTGAAGAAATGGCAGTTATGGATGCAGTTTCCTCTAAGATCAGCCCTGAACAAGTTGGTGTTAGTCTTAGTATAAATGTAGATTTTGCAATTGTTTAATTGTTTTATTTTTTTCTTTTATTTTTCTTCTATTTTATTAGAAATCTACAGGAAATAAAAATCTTCTTGCAATTAAATACAAGATAAAGATACAAATCAATATAATTCCTTTCTTTTTGTTAATATCCTCGTCTTTATGTAAGAAATAGAAGATTAAGAATCCAGTAAAGATTTTAACAGGTAAATCTAGATAAACTAAAACATTTGGAACAGTATATGTTGAAATCATTGCCCCAATTCCAATGCCCATCATTGGGTTTGTGATATTGCTACCTAACAAAATTCCTGCAGAAATATCTTTTTTGTGTTTTAATGCTGCAATTAAAGATGTTGTTAGTTCTGGCAAAGCAGATGCAATACCTAAAATAAACACACCAAAGAATGATGCACTGATTGGTAAAGTAGAAACTAAAACAGTTGATGCAGCAAGTACTTTCTCTGCACTAAGTGCCATAATTAAAAAGCAAATAAAAATAAGAAAAAAACTTGTACCAATCCCAAAATTAGTTAATCCATCCTTGTTTTTCTTTTCAATTTTTTTTGTTCTGTCTAAATAAAATAAGTATGCAATATAGAGAATAAACATAATAGCTCCTTCCCATCTTGTGATTACTCCACCAATTGCAAAAAGCCATGTAAGAATAGCAGCTACAATTAATGCTCCTGCTTCTTTAAATAAGTTTTTCTTGACAACAACAACTGTTGCAATCAATCCTAAAACACCAAGAATAATATTTTGTTGAAATATATCAGAACCAACACTTGTTCCTAATAATAATCCTGAAAGAGTCTGCATCTGGGATGGATCTCTCACAATATCAACACTACCAACAATATGAGTCATGATTTCAGGAATGCTTGTACCAATAGAAAGAATTGTTAATCCAATAAAAGTTCCACTTAATCCAAAGTGTCCTGCTAGTTTAATTGCATTCTTAATAATAACTTCCGCTAACAAAAGTATTAGAATTACACCAGCAAGTACAACAATTACCTCAGTTAACAACTAATCACCTCTTTTAATGGGTTTAAGTGTTAAGGGTTTATATATTTTTTTAGAAATCTAAATCATCAAAGATTACATAACCGCCTTCTCTGATAATGATTTTTTCAGAACCGTCTTTGTAAATAAGTTTACCAACTCTGATTTTTGGGTTGTTGAGTGCAAAATCTTGGTGGTGAGCTAAAGCTTTTACATCAAATGGTGTTGGAAATCCGCCAATATGTGTTGCATTACCTAATGCAAAATGAGGTGAACTTTTTTCAACCTCTAACATGCTGAATGAGTCACTTCTTGCTTCGCTGTTTAATCCAAATGCAACTTCTGCAATATATCCCCACATTGGTTCTTTTGCTAGCTTTTTTCTTTGAAGCTCTGCAATTCTAGAATGACCAATAATATCAGTAACAAAACCATTTTTGATTTCATAAACAACTAAACCTTCTGCTTGGTATACTGGTATTTCACCATTTGTTTTTGTTTCAATTATTCCATCTTTATCTTTAAGTTTAATTCCTTTTTCTTCATAAAACTTTTCCATTTCTTTTACATGTTTGTCTTTTCCGTTCTCAACTAAATAATTTAACAAACTACCTTCGAATTGAATTGCAAATATTTCTCCAAAAGGAATATTTCCTAGGCCCTTACCTTTATTTTTATGAATAAATCCTAAATCTTCTTTCCAGTCTACATGTCTTACATCAAATTCAACTTTATGAGAACTTGCAAACTCAAAAACAATTGAGACAACATCTTTTAATAATGGTTTTATCATAGCTCCTCGTTTTTGTATGTCTTTTGGATCTCCTAACATGACACCATCTAACATTTCATCATCAAAATTAGGACTGCTACCTACTCTAAAGTTTAATTCATCTTTTAATATGCTTAAAGGTCTTGTTGCTGAGAATTTAGGAAGACACCAAACAATATCAGCTTCTTTTAATGCATCAACAATTTTAACTTCTTCATCATTTTGTTCACCTTTATCAGGTAAATCAGCATTATTAAATTTTGTTTCTTCATAATCAAGGGTTGGTAATAATTTTATTCCTAATGTTTTATCTTCTTCTAAGATTTCAACCCACTCTGCTACTAATTCTCTTCTTTCCATACTAGAATCATCAATCATAAAAAGAAATTTCTCACCTTTTGATGGATTAAAAGTTTGTTTTATAAAAGATATTAAGTCAAATTCATTTTCCATCGTATTTAGAAGAAGAATGTGGTTATTTATAAAGCTTTTCTAAAACATTAACTTAATTCTCGTTGACCTTAAATCAACAAGATTTATATACTAGTTTTACTTACCTTGTCATAATGCCGACTAAAATTACAATAATCAGAGTTAGAAAACCTGTACAAGGCAATATCAATCATGAATTACAATGGTTAGGTTCTAGTCTAGGATTGTTTGGGCTAAGAGATAAAGATAAAAGTTGTTTTCGATTATTTATTGAATTAATTAAATCAACAAAAAAAGGAAAAGCTCTTAGCAGTGATGATCTTGCAAATAAGTTACATCTTTCTCGAGGAACAGTTGTACATCATTTACATAAATTACAAAATTCTGGAATTATTGTATCTGAAAATAAAGGATATCTTCTAAGAGTTAATCGTCTGAAAAATCTCATTTTGGAAATAGAAAAAGATATGAAAAGAACATTAGATGATATGAAAGAAATGGCAGATGAAATTGATAAAAAGTTGGGTGGTAATTAATTAGTATTTCTGTTTTCTTGGAAAAATAAATAATTGTTGTTACTAAATTTATTTAAATTCTATCTGGATAATCACTAATTATTCCATCTACACCATTAGAAATGTATTTTTTTATTTTATCCTTATCATTTAATGTCCAAACATTTACTTTTATTCCACGAGAGTGCATTGCATGAACTAAACCTTTAGTTGCTAATGCATAATGGATGTTTAATGTGTGTGATTTTATTTCTTGAAGTAAACTTACTAACATTTTTTTTGTAATTGGCATGAATAACCTTGCAAAAGAGATCATTAATCTATCATGAAATTCTGTTTTTCCTACATAAAAAATAAATGCCGTCTTGAATTTCTTAACTTTTTGTAATACTTCTGGCTGTCCAGAAGAAATAATTATATTTTTAACTTTATGGCTCTGCAAAACTTCCAACACTTGTTCAACATCTTGCTTTTTCTTGATTTCAATATTTAATTCAATTTTATCTTGTACAAAAAATAAAACTTCTTCTAATGTTGGAATTTTTTCACCTTCACCCGCATCTAACTCTCTTATCTTTTCAAGAGTCATTTCAGAAACTTTGCCTTTGCCATTCGTGGTTCTTTCTAAGTTATCGTCATGAATGACAACAACATCTCCAGATTTACAAACATGAACATCAATTTCAATTTGATTAACGCCTAAATCAATTGCTTTCTTAATAGATCGTAATGTGTTTTCAGGTTCATGCCCGCAAGCTCCTCTATGTCCAATTTTTAGCATTTCTTGTCTAAAAATAAACTTCTATAAAAAAGTTATTGAACTATACAATCTATGATTTATCAAATAATTAACAAAACCACTCCCCAATAGTCCTAAAATCTTATATAAATAAATACATAATATGTATGATATGGGTAGTCCGAAGGCTAATGTATTATTTGAAGTGAGTTGGGAAGTATGCAACAAAGTAGGTGGGATTTATACAGTTGTGAAATCAAAAGCAGACTTAATTAATTCAGCATACGAAGATTATTACTTAATCGGGCCTTATGTAGAGAACAAAGCAAAAGAAACATTTAATGAAGAAACACCTTCTAAAGAATTAGCAAAAATCTTTTCAGAATTAGCAGGACAAGGAATAACTTGTTATTTTGGAGAATGGTTAATTAAAGGAAAACCAAAAGTAATTTTGATGGATGTTTCTAAAGCAACAGATCAAATTAATTCCCTAAAAAAAAGATATTGGGATAACTATCAAATTGATTCTCTTAATGCAGAATGGACATTTGAAGAACCAATGTTATGGTCGACTGCTGCTGGAATGTTAATTGAGAAATTTGCACAACAAAATGAAAACAAAAACATAGTTACACATTGTCATGAATGGATGGCTGGTTTTGCTGCTTTGCATTTAAAATCTGTAAATGCTAACGTTGGAACTGTGTTTACAACACATGCAACAATGTTAGGTAGAACATTATGTGGTTCAGGACGACAATTGTATGAAGAACTAGAACATTTAGATCCTAAAAAAGAAGCATATAACTACAATATTCAAGATAAATACCTAACAGAGCTTGCATGTGCACAAAATGCTGATGTTTTCACAACTGTTTCTGAAATTACGTCAATGGAAGCTGAGAAAATTCTTGGAAGAAAAGCAGATGTTTTATTGTTAAATGGTTTAGATATTGAAAAATTTCCTAGTTTTGAGGAACTTTCTATTAAACATAGAATTTATCGAGAGAAAATTAGAGAATTTGTTGCATATCATTTTTTCCCTTATTACTCTTTTGATTTATCACAAACATTATTGTTTTTTATTGTGGGAAGGTATGAATTCAAAAATAAAGGAATTGATATTTTCATTAAAGCTTTAGGTAAACTAAATCAAATGATGAGAGAAAATAATTCTAAAAAAACTATTATTGTGTTTTTCTGGATTCCACATGAAGTACATGGTGCAAAATTAGAATTATCTGAAAATAAAATGAATTATTTGCATCTGAAGGATTTTGTCGTGGACAACCAAAAGCATGTTCAACAACAAATTTTAAATCATATTATTGGTTCAGAAAAACATGTTGAATCATCAGAACACTTATCTACGCAAGCAATGTTTTCTGATGAATTTCTGTTAGGGGCAAGAAAACTAAATCTTAAATTTAAAAAACAAGGTAATCCTTTACTTGTAACTCATAATTTATCAGACGAGAAAAATGATGAAATTATAAAAGCACTTCTTGCTGAAGGTCTTGATAATAAAGAAGATGATAAAGTTAAAGCTATTTTTTATCCTGTTTATCTTACTGGTGTTGATGGATTAATTGATCTTCCATATTATGATTGTTTGCAAGGTTGTCATTTCGGTTTATTCCCTAGTTATTATGAACCCTGGGGTTATACACCATTAGAAAGTGCTGCACTTGGTGTTCCTTCATTAACAACTGACTTAGGAGGGTATGGTAGATTTTTATTAAGTAAAAAAGAAGGGAACGATGGGGTTTATGTATTAAATAGGTTTGGTGTGAATGAAAATAAAGTAATTAATGATTTTTCTAAATCTTTGTTTGATTATACTTTGTTGAGAGAAAAAGAAAGAGTTGAGCAAAAAATGTTAGCAAAGAAAGTTGCAGGTCTTGCAGATTGGAGTCAATTTGTTAAATTTTATTTTGAGGCGCACAATAAAGCATTGGAAAAAAGAGGAGGAAATTAAGGTTTTAAGTAAGTAGTAAGAGGTAAGAAGTGGGTAAATAGTAAATTAGTTATTAGTTTTTTGGTATTTGATTTTTGTGTGAAGAACAAATAATAAAAACTGAATAACTACTTACTTGTCAACTTATCACCCACTTCAGACTTCAAACTTCAAACTTATTACTTCAAGTCTATAATTTAAAATGACTGAACTAAGAAAAGACTATCTGTTGGAAAGATATGTTATAATTGCAGCTGGTAGAGGAAAAAGGCCACATCAATTTACAGATGAGAAAAAAGAAACCTCTGCAAAAAAATGTTTTTTCTGTCCAGGTAGTGAAGATCAGACTCCTAAAGAAATTTATCGTGTTGGAAGTGCCAATGATTGGAAAATAAGAGTTTTTCCTAATAAATTTGCAGCAGTTAACGAAAATAGGGATAAGAATGATGCAGAAATAAAAACACATAATGAATTTTTTACATTTGCAGAAGGTGTTGGAAATCATGAAGTAGTTGTAGAAACACCCGATCATGAAAAACAATTAGTTGATTTAGATGTTGATGAGATGGTTGATGTATTTAAGACATATATTCTAAGAATCAAAGAATTAGAACAAAAAAAAGATGTAAAATATGTTCTTGTTTTTAAGAATCATGGAAAAGATGCAGGAACTAGCCTAGTTCATTCTCATTCACAAATTGTTGCATATAATTTAGTTCCTACAATTATTCAACAAAAAGAAAAAGCAATTGCTAAATATGCAGAAAAAGCTGCAAATAATAATTCAGAACCTCATTGCGCCTATTGCAAAATATTAAACATTGAAAAAACTAGCGATAGAAAAGTTTTTGAAAATAATAATTTTGTTTGCTTTACACCGTATGCGTCAAGAATGCCTTATGAAGTCTTATTTTTCCCCAAAAGGCATGTTGTGAGTGTAAAATATCTTAATGATGGTGAATTATATGATTTATGTGATCTCTTAAAAAAAGTTTTAGTTAAATTAAAAGAATTTAATGCATCTTATAATTTTTATTTGCATAATGGAACTGGCAAAGAACATCAATTTCATTTTCATGTTGAACTTTTACCTAGAATTACTAAATGGGCAGGGTTTGAGCTAGGCAGTGAAACAATCATTAATACAACTTCTCCAGAAGATGCTGCTTTGTTTTATAGGGAATAATTTCTAATTTCTTTAGAAAATAATGCACGGGCAAAAAATAACAACAATAATGGTTCAGACGGTCTTTTTCTCTCTTTGTTCGAAAAAGCCTTACTCGGCTCATTATATTCGCCTCGCCTGACCATTGTTGTTATTCTTTGTATAAAAAAATGAAATTAAAAAACTCTACAACACTAGGTCCGAAGGACATGTCACTCACAAATTGGTTTTTTATTAATTTTTTTTTTAAATTTTAATATTCGTAAACTATATATATGATTCTTAATATTGAATGAATAAATGAAAAAAAGAGTATACATAAAAAGTTTAATTCTTTTAGTTATTTTATTGTATGTAATACAAATTGTTATTGCTCCCCCTCCTCCTCCTCCACCAACACCTGGTGGGTTTGGAAATCCAAATGGGGTAGACGCAGGTAGTGGTGAAAATAATCTTTTAACGCAATCAAATTCTCAACAAAATTCACTTGAAACAACTGGTTCTGCAAGTAGTTTAGGATCATCTGGCGATAAAATTGCTTCTTTGGAAGCAAGGATTGATGATCTTGAAGGTAAAGGTATAGGTGTTTTTGGTTTTCTAATGATTTTGTTTAATTTAATTTTGTTGTTTTTCGTTGTATATTTTTGGTTGATAGAGAGAAAGAAAATAAAAAATGCAGCATTGGAAAAACATTTGAATAAAAACCAACAAACAGTTCAAGAAGCAACACCACAAGAAGTAACGTTACAAGAAATGCAAACAAATCAACAACCAGAACAACAACTACCGCAATCACAACCACAACAAAATCCTAACCCCGTAATTCCCCCTCCTCAAAATTCTAAACCTGCTGGTCAAACAACTCCTCCTGATTTAGACAATCAAAATACAGTGCCACACCCACCACCACATAATGCAGAAACATTAAATACTAATCCACCATCATTACATTATGATCATTAATTTTTAATAAAATATTGTCAAAAATAATAAAAAAACAAAAAGGTGAAAAAATGAAACTAATGAAATTATTATTAATTTGTTTACTAACAGTTAGCATGTTAATGATGGCATGTACAATGCCTGTAAGTGAAGATGAATTACCTCCTGAACCACCAAAGCCAGGAATGGTTGGTAGCGAGGAACAACAAGATTTATCAGGTCAAGTGTGGAAAGCTGAATATGCAGAATATGGGTTTACAGAGCCAACAACATTTACACTAAGCCAAGATATTCTGGAGCCCGGAGATGAATTAACTGCAACTGTTAATGAAGATTTTATTTATAGTGTTGGTTATGCTACAGATAGTGATGATTGGACGGCATTTCAGTATGAAGGAGATGAAATGGTTGGAAAATGGATAAAAAAGCAAGCATGGATAGATTTCCTTACTGCTGCAGATTTTGTACAATCTTACAGTGAGTTTTATCTTCTTGCATATGCGTGTACAAGAGTAGGAAATGACTGGGATTGTCATGATTATAAATGGATGATGCATTCATTTGAGATAATGGGTTTGCCTGATGGTCCTATTGATCCTGTGCCAATGCCGGCATTTGAATGTGATTTTGACAATGAATGTTTAGAAACTGAATCTTGTGTAAACAACCATTGTGTTGCAGCAATACCTATATTTGAATGTCAACATCATGTTGATTGTGCAGCAAATGAATTCTGTTTTGTAATGGAAGGTGAAAATGGTGGGGTTTGTGTAGAACCAGTAGATGAGCAAGAAATCCAACTTTGTCTTCTTGACTCAGAATGTGAAGATGGTTATGCCTGTTTTATGGGTGAATGCATTAAATTACCAGATGAACCAGTATTCCCTGGGCAAGAAGAGCAAGAAGATCCAATACCTGTAGATAATGATGACGTATCTGAGGCATGGATGATGGAAAACTCACAATGTCCTCATCTTATACCAGGAGAAGCAGATATTCTGAAAGAAGGAGAAATTGTGTATACTGAGAAGTTTTCTTTTCTTTTAGATATTGGTCCTAATAATGATGGTGTGGCATTAGAAGTTTGCTCAGCTTTAGAAGGATGTGATGTATATGCTTTTGAGATGTGCGAAGTTAAAGAAATTCCAGGATTTGGTACAGTGCAGCTTGCAAACATTCACGAAGAATCTGAAACAGCATTATTTATGGCAATGGAAGAAGAGATGGATGAACCAGTTCCAATTCTAGATGAAGATACTTTTTGTGGAAATGGTATAGTGGAGGATGGTGAATTTTGTGATGGCTTAGATTTTGCAGGATTAGATTGTACTTCAGATGAATTTTCACAATTTGAATTTACAAGTGGAACTTTGTCATGCTTAAATGATTGTAATTCAATATCAGTAATGGGATGTGTTGTTGATGAACCAGAAGATGAACCTGTTGAATGTCTTGCTCCTGGATCTGATGAAGCAACAACGTTTGTTCTTGATGAAAATGGAGTTTGTTATAAGTTTGTGCAAACATGTGTACATCCTGAATTGTTCACTATTTATGAAACTGAAATTAGTTACTGTGCACCTGATGATGATGATGGGCCAATATCTTCAGGCGGTAGTGGTGGTTCAGGCGATGGCGGTAGTGATTCTAATCAAGGTGGTGGTGAAGTGCTAGAATCTGTATGTGGCAATTACGTAATAGATGAAGGTGAAGAATGTGATGATGGTGAAACAAATGATGACGGCGGCCTCGCTGGTGGTTGTAGAGAAGATTGCACACTTATTGAATGCGGAGATGGAATCATAGACGCAAATGCTGGTGAAGAATGTGATGATGGTGATGCAAATGATGACGGTGGTCTAGCTGGTGGTTGTAGAGAAGATTGCACACTTATTTGGTGAGAAAGAAAACAAAAGAAGCAGATAATTTAATATGTTGTCAGGATGAAGACTGCAATTGTTAAATTTAATTTTTTATTTTTTTCTTACTTTTTCATTACTCTTTACTTATTTTACTTATTAATCAACTATTTCACATCAATCATATAGAAAAATATATATAGGGATTAATTAATTAGATGTATATCCTATTTAAAAGAATAAAAATTGTGAGATTGTGTTGGAAAATTAGCTATTAATGGCGACATTTTCAACACAACCTAAAACTGAGGTGTTAAGATGAGGTTTAAGAAATTAATCATGCCATTGCTTTTTGTGGCGATTATTACAATATTTGCTCCTATGATCTTTGCTCAATTAAATGTTTTAGATGAGCTTTTTTCAAATGTAATTGGTCCAAACTTTAGTGTTATGGATTTATTACAGAAATATGGGGCATTTATTGAATTTGTATTATATGCAATCTTGTTTATTGGGATTGCAGAAGCAAGTTTAGGAAGAGTTCAAACATTCCAGGGCAGAGGTGGAAAAGCTGTTATTTCTGTTGTTGGTATAATGTTAGCAGTTTCTTTAGCATGGTTTGGAGAAAAAAATAACTTTCATATTTACAACTTTGGACCCTTAGCGGGATTTTTATTAGTGGTCATTGTATTCATGGCCGTTTACGCTTTAATAAAAGGAATGGTTGGTGTTGATGGATTTGGTTGGCAACAAAAAGCATTTGCAACAGCATTAGCAATTGTTTGTAGTTTATCATTTGTAATTGCATTATTTGGAGATTTATGGGGTTGGTTCCAGGAAAAAGGTGGTTTTTTATATGCTATAATACAATTAGTATATGCGATTTCAGTTATTTTTCTAATCTATTATGTAATTCGTTGGGCCATTAGAATGTTTAGTAATGGTGGTGCCGGAGCAAATGCTAATGAAGGTGTTGCTGGTGTAGGAAGAAGAGCAGCAAGAGGCGCAGAAGTTGGTGGCCATGAAAGAGGAGAATTACAAAGAGCAAGACAAATTATTATTAATGTTGGTGGTCTTTCAAACACTCTTCAGAGATTATTACATACTCACGGTGGTGCGATTCATGATGTGGCAGAATTAACAAGAATTCAAGGTCTTTTAACTGATATTAATGTTCAGCTTAATCAATTACATGCTATTGAAGATATTGTCAAGCATGATGAAGCTCAGTTTAATAGATTATTTCCAGATCCAGCATTAGTAGCAGGAATTGCTGAAGAGAATAACCTAGTTCATGGATTACAGTTAATTATTGAACAATTTGAACGTCATGTTACTGGTGGTGATGCTCGAGCAGCTAATGCAAGTTTACTCCATTTTCATGAAGTAATTACACATTTATTAGAAAGAAATGGGATTGATATTAGAAATATAAGAGTGCATGGGGCTTAATTTTTTCTTTTTATTAATTATTTTTTATAAAGACTACAGAGGGGTTATCAATGAAGAAAAAACTACGGACTATAGGAACAATTTTGTTTATTACAATTCTGATTTTGTTATTAACTATTCCAATGTCTTTTGCAGTTAAAGAAGTAAAAGGGCACATGAAATTATTAGCAGTGTCAGAAGGTAAAAATGCAAAAGGAAGTTTAGCTGATCTATATTTAGAGATAAGACCAGGTAAGGGTAATGTTTATATTGATACTTTTCCATTGACTAAAATGGATACTCAGCTTAGTACAAGATTTGCAAAAGAAATTGCATGTAAATTTCTAGAAACAGATTGTAAAAAGTATGATTTCTTTTATACAATTAATGCTGGGAGTTCTATTATTGGTGGTCCTAGTGCGGGGGCGGCTTTAGCAATGCTAACTGTTGCTTTATTGGATCCAGAAGTTAAAGAATATGATGAAACTGTTTCTATCACCGGAACAATTAATACTGGTGGAATTATTGGAAGTGTTGGTGGGGTTAAAGAAAAAATAGATGCAGCTGCTCAAAACGGAATTACTAAAGTATTAGTTCCTTTAGGATCAAATATTAAACATCAAGAAGAAAATATTACTTTAACAGATGAAGAAATAGAAAAAATTGTTGAAGAATCAAATGTTACAGTAATTAATGAAGACATAATTGTGGAAATTTTAAATAAAACACAAAGTATTATGGGTAATGCATCTTCTTCGTCATCTATTAATCAGACAAACTCTACAAATCAATCAAATTCATCAGAGTTTAGTATTGAAAATTATGGAAAGGAAAAAAATATTCAAGTAATTGAGGTTGTTACATTAGAGCAAGCTTTGAAAGAGTTTACTGGGAAAGATTATGGTGAAAAAAAAGAGGATATATTAATTGATAACTTTTATACAAACACTATGAAAAAGATTTCTGATGATATTTGTGGGAGAACTATTGAGTTAAAATCAAAATTAGACAAAGATGTTGCAAATTTGGATCAAAACACTGGTAATTTTAATCATGAAGTTGGTGGTTATGAATCTGAATCTTTATTTAAAGATCTTGTTCATGAGTCACTCTACAATCAAACATTAGATTTAATTAATAATTCTGAACAAGCAGTTGAAAAAATTGAATATTATGCAGCTGCATCTTATTGTTTTGGTGCAAATATTAATTTAGATTATTTAATTCTTTTGAGTGCAAACTTTACAAAGAATCATAAAATAAAGAAAATGAATGAAATTGTAGAAGCAATCAATAATTCAAATGATATTTTAGATGAAACAAATTTAACATCAATAACTGATTTACAAACATATCTTATTGTAAAAGAAAGATTAATTGAGGCTTATGATACATGGGAAGCAACAAATGATGAATTAGTTAAGAATAATACTGATATTGAATATGGTATTGCTTATACTACTGAAAGACTTTATAGTGCTTATGCTTGGAGTCATTTTTTTAATCAATCTTCTACTACTCATGTGCTTGATGAGAAATTATTAACGCAATCTTGTCAAATAATCTTGAGTGAAGCACAAGCAAGATTAGATTATTTTGGGATTATTTTTCCTTATCCTCTTGGATTGTTAGAAAAAACAAAAAAAGAACTTAATAGGGCTTATCAGCATCTTGATAATAATCAATCAAAGATGTGTATAATGCATGCTGTGATGGCAAAAGCGGAGATTGATGCTGTACTTTCTACTTCAAATATCATGAAAGATGAAGAACTTAAACATTTGTTAGATACTAAACTTGAATTAGCAAAACAAGTTATTCTTAAACAACAATCAAAAGGTTTATTCCCCATTTTAGGTTATAGTTATTATGAATATGCGACGTCACTTGGTCAAGAAGATACTATTTCAGGGCTAATTTATTCTCAATATGCTCTTGAATTTAGTAATCTAGATCTTTATATTCAAATTAAGGAAGAAAAAACTTATTTTGAAAAAGTTTGGGCAGTTACAAAGCAATATGTCTATTTTAATCAGGATTTGTTCTTTGGATTTTTAATTGGGTTAGGTAGTGGTGTTGGTTTAACTATTGTGATTTATTTCATATTTAGATCTGGTAGGGGTGAACCCAAACAAAATTCCAAGAAAGTATCTAAGAAATCTTCTAATTTAGTGAAGAAATCATCTAAAAAAGCACGTAAAAATAGATAAAATAACTGGTATTAATCATGTCTTTGTTCTAACGTAAATTGGGTTAATATTGGCTAAATTAAGTTAAATATAGTTCAAACTAGGTTAAAAATCAGTTAGAAAGTATAAAAACCCTGGCAAACCTCCGAAGAAGTTTGCTAGGGAAAGAGGTGTTAAGAGACTATAAAACCCACACAAACACCCCGAAGGACGTTTGCGCGGGAAAAAGAGGTGATTATGAAATTCTAACGACTAAAGCGTTAATTTATTATAAAATAAGGCCTCTTTGCTTTTTTATGGGTAAAAGCAGGTTATTTATTCTGCATTTGCAGTTAAAATCCCTCAAAACCCCCCTTTTCAGGGTTTGTTGTTTCTACTATTCAGTAGGTATACCTTATATATAAATGTTTCGTTTTTGTAAGCACTGGTGAGTAGTATTAGTGTTTGCAGAACAGGAAATAACCCCTTATCCACATGAAAGCACATGCTTTCATGGGATCCTAAAATTTAGTCAATCACAAATGCATACCAGATCTGCATGTGAACCTTTATGACCAAATTTTATGATTTCCCGCACAAACATGAAATTAAAAAAGACAAGTTAAAGTGGCTTTTGGGGCTTAATAAAGCTTATGGAACCCTATACTAGAAGTTAGTTTTTGCTGAAACTTTATAAATGGCCTTGCTTAATTCTTTGTAATATGACTAAACAACAGCAAGAATCAAAAGCTAACATTAAATCTATCAAATGTATTAAGTGCAATAATCAAATTAAGAATAAAGGTAAGAATGATTTTTGTAACACTTGTTTTCAAGATGTTGTATTTAAGAGAATTAGAAAGTTTGTTAGAGCAAATAAATACTTAGATAATACTCAAGAATTATTGGTAATTGATGCCTTAACACAGAAAATATTAAAAAATATTGTGAATAAACCAGTATTAATTAATTATGATAACTCTAATTATGGTAAATTAGTAAAACAAGGTAAGAAATTAACAATTTCTAATAAAAAATTACTTGCGAAAGTAAAAAACAAGCAAAAAATACTTTTACCCGTTTGTTTAGATGATTTAGAATTACTTTATTTAGAATATTTTTTTCAAGGTAAAAGTGAAAAATTTAAATTAATGTTAGATCAAAAGTTAATTCCCTTATATTTTGTATTAACAAAAGAAGAATGTCTAAGATTAGCAAAATTATATAAAACAAAATTTAATTTTAAGAGTACAACAACAAGTAAATTTCTTGATTCTTTGGAATCAGAATTTGAAGGAACAAAACATAAGTTAAGGAAATATATTTATAGTAAGTAGTTTTAAGTTGGAAGTAAGAAGTAAAGGGTTCTGTGTTTTGAGTAGTGGGTTATGAGTTGGTTCCGAGTAAATCTGTTCTGGGATTTGGTTTTAAGGGAATTAGTTTTGACATCTTTTGCTCACTTGCTATTAGTGGAGAGGGTTTTATATTAGCCCTTTCAACCACAAACTTTATAAATTTACATCGGCAGAATATGAACAATGTCTGTAAAACTTCCAGTACCACAACCTCAAAAGATAATGTTTAAAGGTATCTTTGATTTTGATGAATTATACAGGGCATTATATGATTGGCTTGTTTTTAGAGGATACACTTTTCATGAACGAAAATATAAGGCTAAATCTAAAGATACTGGTAAAGAAAGAGAAATTTCATGGAAGGCATGGAGAAGAGTAACAGATTTCTACAAATATTGGTTTGATATTCATATTCAAGCTTGGAATATAGAGCCAATTGAAGTCAACAAAGATGGAGAAAAGAAAATCCTAACAAAAGCTAGGTTGCTTATTGAAGTTAAAGGAACAATTGAATTAGATTATGATGACAGATTTGAGACATCTAAATTTAAAAAAGCTTTAAGTGAATTTCTAATTAATTTCGTATTTAAGAGTTTAATAGATTCAGCATGGGCGGATAAACTTCAATTTATGCAGTATAAAGTACTAGATGTTGTAAAACATAATTTAGATATGCAGATTAAAGGTAATGACCATTTTGATGTATGGTGATGGTATTAAAAGGACAATTAATCAGAAAATAATATATATAAGTAAAAGATATGGGTTATTAAGATGTCAGAAAGAAAAATTGTTGTTGATACGTTAAGATTAACTTATCAGGGTTTATTTCATTTGAATGAGTTATATAGAATTATTGATAAATGGCTAAGGGAAAAAGGTTATGATAAGTACGAAAGGAAAAACTTTGAACATGTTTATAAAGATGGGAAGCAAGTTGAGATTGAATTAGAGCCGTGGAAAAAGTTTACTGATTATGCAAAATGTTCTATTAAAATGAATATGCTTTTTACAGAAATAAAAGATGTTGTAGTAACAATTGATGGGAAAAAGAAAAATCTAAACCAGGGAAAAGTTATGATTACTTTTTTAGGAATACTTGAAACAGATTATGAACATCGTTGGGAGAAAAAAGCAATATTATACTTTCTAAGGTCATTATTTGATTTATGGATTTACAAAGTAAATACAGATAAATTTGAAGCGTTTATTGCCGAAGATACAAATCAACTTTATGAAAGAATAAAAAGTTACTTAAATCTTCACAGAAAAATGGTAGTAGGGTAATAAAGTTACATAAAATATACACTATACGAGGGATTAAAATATGGGATCTAAAAAAACAATAATAATTGCATCTGTTATCATAAGTTTACTACTTTTAACAATACTTTTTATGGATTATAGAATTAGAAATCTTGAAGGAAAAACAGGGGTTGATGAAACTCCTTTGGAAGTTACTGAACCTGAAGAAACAATTATAGAAACTGATCCCGAGACAGAAGTAAGCGAAGAAACTCCTGAAGAAACTCCTGAAGAAACTCCTGAAGAAACTCCTGAAGAAACTCCTGAAGAAACTGAAAGTGATGAGACTGTTTCAACAAATCTTGGAACATTAGATATAGTTTCATATCCTGAAGGAGCTGCTGTTTATATTAATGGTTCAAAAGTAGGAACTGCTCCTTACAAGAATTTTAGTGTGCCTGCAGGTCAATATGATATTAAATTAATGAAGGCAGATTATGGTGATTATTGTAAAACCGTTGAGGTTTTCAAAAGTAAGATCAGAAAGGTAACAGGACTAATGACTAATCAAAGTGTTGGTTGTGATGTTGCTAGTACAGATGATGATGATGAAGATGAAGAAACTGATACAGATGATGAAGAAGAAGATGTATCAGAAACAGGAACTAAAATAACCTCAGAACCAAGCGGTGCAGAAGTTAAGATAAGTGGTCAAGTAAAAGGAACAACACCTATGACAATTGAATTTACTGAGGGTACAACTCTATTAAAAATAACCAAAAGTGGATATAAAACTTATTCTGCTTTCATAAACATTGGTTCAGATGGATATATCAGCAGTGTTGATTCTGATTCAGAACAAAACGGTAATTATACAAAAGAAGACGATGATGAATTTATGTTTTATATAGATGAATGATTTTTCTTTAATTTTTTATTTTTACTTTCTTTTTTGCTATGTGTTTTCTAACATAAGCTTTTGTAACTGTCCAATAAAATTTCTCAAACTCTTTAACGAAAATGTTATTTTTATTTAGTTTGTACATCTTAGCTTTTCCAACTTGTCTTGTGAAAACAATTATCTCTTCATTCAATAATTGCTTCCAAAATTGTTTTAATGTTGAATAGCCAACCTCTGCATTTTTTGCAATATCTTTCATTGAATGATCATAAAAATCATTAACCAAAAGATAATCCATAATTTTTAGTTTAGGTGTGTCTCCAAATATTCTTAAGAAAATTGGTTTTGGGTTTTCCATGGGCATAGTTAATTATCTTTTATATTTAAATGTTTCTATTTCTGGCCCCTAAGGGCTATTATTAAGAACTTTCTAATTCAATGCTCCTCGTAAATAATCTTTTCTATCTCATGTAATTGTTTCATGTTTAAGTAAGCAGCCATCCCATGCTTTGTCTTTTTTATTAATATGATTTCTCTCCTTGTTAATTCTTTAATTGCTTTTTTTGAGTAAGGAATAAATTGTTTAGGCAAACTCTTATGTAGTCTTATTGCTAGCATGTGTCCTTTTCCAAAGCATCCTTTTTTGAATAGTTTTTTTACAATGCTTTTTCTTACTTCTTTGTATAGTTCCATTCTAATTCTTCACACCAAAAAATAACATATAACTGGCAGTATCAAACAACCCATTAGATGATTTTTTCCAACATTTAATTTTGTAGCTAATATTCCAATTGATGTAGAGATAATTAAAATTCCTATTCCTAAAAATCCATCAAAACAAAATGTAAGAAATATAATGAAAATTATAATTGTTGAGACAAGTACTGTATAATTTACTTTAACAACTAACCTACTAAATATCTTAGAGATCTTTAATGCTAGGATTACTGCAATCCCTGCTGCAATTAACAATGAGATAATAAAAATAATCACTGTTCTTAATTCAATAACTTCAATTAATTTGTTAACTACTATTATTGCTCCATTTCTTGCTTTGTCTAATGCAAAGATAGTTGCAATGCTTGTTAGCATATTAGCAGTGTTAATACCACCAACCATGACAAGAAATCCTTTATCTCCAATTTCTTCACCAAAACTTACTAGTTGTTGTCCTAAAATAGCAGCTTGACTACTTCCAAATCCTGGAAGGAAAGCTGCAATTGTTGCGACAAATGTTCCTGCAATTGTTGCTTTTGCAATTATTGTTTTTTTGATTTCTAATTCTTTGTTTAAATTTTGTTCTGGAATGTTTGTTTTGTCCATCAAACTAATTAATAATAAACTTAAACCAAATAATCCTGATAATAAAGGAAATAATGGTTGATTTAGAGTATGGATGTTTAAAACAATTAATCCAAAGATTCCTGCCATCAAAAACATCATAAAAGCATTTGTTATTCTCTGAAATTTCTTTTCCTTTAGTATCATGTAAAGCATTATGACCACAAGAACATAACCAATGTAAGATTTAATGTAAGGATAAATTATAATCATAGTTTTGATTGTTATTGGCATGAATAATATTGCCAATAATAAACAACCAAAACTTCCAATAATTGTTAACTTTATTGCGTTATGGCCTTCTCCTTTTAACAACATTCTATGCCCAGGTAAAACATTCAAAACTTGTGATTCATCAGGAGCTCCTAAATAAATTCCTGGTAATGAATCAAGAAATGTATGTGTAATGGCCATACTAATAACAAATATTGCTAATGAAATGGGTGAAAGATAGTTTAGAAGAAATGGTGAGGAGCTAATAACTAGTAAACTAACAAGATTAATATGGATTCCTGGAGTTAAGCCTGTTATTATACCTGCAAAAACACCAATAAAAATACATGAAATTGTTTCTAATAGCATAAAGTGTTATAGGTGAATGAAATTAATATAGTTTTATTGACGAGAACTGTAAGATTTCCGAATGGGGGCGGAAATGGTATATAAATGGTGATTTATTTCCGGAATCTTTTTGTTTTTACTAGGTCCGGAGGACATGTTTCTCATGAATTTTTTAATTTTAAACCTGATAATGAAAAAATAACAACATCATAGGCACAGACGGACTTCCTGAAAATATGAAATTTTCAGGCCTTCAAATTGAAATTTGAAGTTATTCAAAAGTCCTACTCGGCTTTGCCTCATCCGGCCATGTTGTTGGATTTAAAAGTACTATAGACAGAAAATTTATATATAAATACGTCTAGGAATATAATATTATAATAAAAAAGGTGATTAGTATAATGGCAAAGAGAAGATCTAGATCAAGAAAATCAAAGAAAAATGAATTATTTTTTATTCTAGGGGTTGTATTGGTACTAGCAGTTGTTTTGTTAGTTGTTACAAATATGAATGGATTAGGGGATAAAGCAATTGTTGGAAAGGCTTTTAGTTTTACAGGATGTAATGAACTTCCTTGCTACGTTAATAACGCAAATGAAGATCATGATTATGCATTTAGTTACAAAGGTGTTCTTTACAAATTAACATTAACAGATGTTGATGCTTTAAATAAAAAAGTCAAATATCAAGTTACTCAAGTAGAAGATCAAGATGAAGAAAGCGAAGCAGATTTAATTATTGATCACATGGATGTTGAATCTATTGAACCACCATATGCAAATTTTAAAATTATTATCAAAAATACAGGCGATAAAGATGTCTATGACAAATTTAAGGTAAGATTAGATACACTTGATGAAGATGATGAATACTGGAAAACTACTTTCAAATATGTAGAAGGGATTGATCAAGATGAAGAAGTAATTGTGATGCTTTCTATTAAGTATAATCAAAATTTTTATGCAGATACAGGAAAGATTCCTTATGTTGTATACGTTGATCCTTCAAGTGTTGTAGATGAATCAAGTGTTGCAAACAACATAGAAGATGATGTTTACGCAGATTAATTTAGAATAATTTAAAATGAAAACAAAAATTTTACAAACGTTACAAATAATAGTAGTATTATTGATTTTAATAGTTTGTTCATCTCTTGTTTTTGCTTTGGAAGAAGGTGAAACTGAATTTTTTGAATATGATGATGAAGATTTTGCAATCACAATTGTAAATGTTCATTCAAATGGGGAAGTTGATGCAATTCTTACAAAGCCAATTCCAGATTATGCAAAATCCTTAAACATTGGAGAATCTCAAAAATATTTGAGTAATTGGCAATGTTTTGTTGTTTCTCTACTAGATATGGACTTTAGTAAGTCTGATATGATTGTTTCTTCATGTGCTGATTTTAATAATGAAGCTGTTGAAGATGACCCAGGGGAAGTAATTGAGGACGAACCAGAAGAAGTAATTGAAACAGAAGATGAGTTAGTTCAAGAAGAAGATGAAATAATTATTGAAGACGTTGAAACAGATCCTGAACCAATCACAGAAGAACCAAAAGAAGGTTTTCTTGAGAAAAAAGTAAGTATTGGTAGCATTATGTTAATTGCTTTGGTAATGTTAATTTTGATTGTGATTATATTGATAGGTGTTTTGGTTTATGTTAATCGAGACTGAAATTTAATAAGTAAAAAAAATGAGGTGTAAACATGGCAAAAAAAAGAAATGATTCAAAGTTTAAGGAATATTTTTCAGTAGGTCTTTCTATTATGGTATTACTAGTATTTGTAGTGCTTCTCCTATACTACGGTGGTGGAGAATTAGCTGGAAAAGCAGTTGCATATGCGAATAATGAAGAAGGTCAAATGCCTGCAACAATTACTTTTGAAAATGGTGACTTAACTAGTGATTTAATGGTTGGAGAAGATATTTATGTTGTTACAATTGATAAATCTGATGATCAAATAGAAAGTATTGGAATGGCTGCTAAAGAAGATGTGCCACCTGTACAAGATGATGAACCAGTTTGTGGTGATGGAAATATTGATGATGGTGAAGAATGTGATGATGGAGATGGTAATGACAATGGTGGTGAATGGGGCGTTTGCAGAGAAGACTGTACACTTATTGAATGTGGTGATGGGATTATAGATATTAACACAGACGAAGAATGCGATGATGGTAATGATAATGATGAAGATGAATGCAAAAATGATTGTACATTGCCTATTGAAGGTCCTGTTTGTGGTGATAATGTTTGTGAAGAAAATGAAGTTTGTCCAGGAGATTGTTTAGCTGATTTAACACCAACAGTAACTACTGTTTGGGATGATGGAAACAAAATCCATATTAGAACAACTGTTGAAAATTTGGGATTGGTTGCTTCTGAAGAAACAAAATATACCGTTAAAGTTTATAACCCAAATCTTCCAACTGGTCAAGCTACCTTTCCCAATTACACATTAGATGGGATAGATGCAGAAAGTTTTGTGGATGAAATCTATTCTTCAATTAGTTTTTACAGTGTGTTAAAAGATGGTTTTACTTACAAAGTAATTTTTGATAGTCTTGATACATTAGAAGAGATTGATGAAACAAACAACGAAATAGAAGGGGAATATAGCCCTTAACTCAGGTAAAATAAAATGAAAATAAAAAAAATTATATGGATTTTCATGGCCTTCCTGATAATTGCTAGTGTTTCTGCTTTGGAAGTGGGAGAGACAGAAATTGTTTTTCCTGATGCAGATAACCCAAATCTTTGTTTTTCTTATTTTTTACAAGAAATTAATGGTGATGTTGTGTTAGTAGTTGATCAATTAGAATCATGTCCTGGTGAAAAATCATCTGATTTTGGTCAAGATGATTATAAATATGAATTCATTGATGATAATTGCTTGAAAATTACTGTAGAAGCAATTAATCCTGAACCCGTTTTAGTTTTTGAGGAAGTCAGTGATAGCTACTGTAATTATAATCCTTACACCTCAGATAATCCTAGTACGGGAACAGTTGTTTACAAAAAAAGCAAGAAAAAATCAATTGTTGTTGTAGAGGAAGATGATTATGAGGCACCGCCATTAAATTTGCCAGATTCAAATGCTGTGTTTAATGAAGTTTATTGTAATCAACAAGCAATTAAACAAAAATGTGTTGATGGTTACAGAACTTTTAATTGTGAAGCATACAATGTTGTTGGTGAGTTTAAAGACTTTAAGGTTGGTTGCGTAAGCTGTGCTAATGAAAAACAAGATCATAATGAACAAGGTGTTGATTGTGGTGGTGTTTGTTCTAAGACGTGCCCAGTTGTTCTGGAACCAGAACCTGAACCTGAAGAACCTGCAGTAGTTGAAAAGCCTGCAGTAGCAGCATGGGTAATTCCTGCAATAGTAACTGCATCAATTGTATTGTTGTTGTTAATTTTTGTGTTAATTGGTTATTTAGTTTCAAGAAGAAACGTAGAAGGCGATAAACAAGTAATTGAAAAAGTTTCTTCTAAAAAGAAGAAATGATTTTTTCTTTTTTTATCCGGATGAAAGCACAATACCAGATTCTTTAGATTCTGGATGTGGTGCTACGCTGCATTGTGCTTTCATTGGATCCTAAAAATCCGGATTAAAGAAAGTGCCTCATCATACTCCTCCATTTATGGTGGGGTGAGGCACTTTCCCGGATTTTTATGATTACTTTTTAATTAAGATATTTTTTCTTTTTTTTGGTGTAAATTTACAAAAACTTTATAAAGGAATTCTCCCAAGAGCTTATATATTATAATTAAATTAGTTAATAAATGAGGTGCGAAGATGGCTAAAAAGAGGAGTGTTAAGTCTAAAAAATCAAAAATTTCTAAAAAAGATCCTAA
>Ga0066608_1000206_pt1 | contig 38427 bp, 9 predicted proteins | sample SaaInlV_DNA_135m_FD_60377 | JGI IMG/M metagenome (GOLD analysis project Ga0066608, IMG submission 60377) | Marine microbial communities from expanding oxygen minimum zones in the Saanich Inlet - SI075_LV_DNA_135m | ecosystem: Environmental > Aquatic > Marine > Unclassified | place: British... | reverse complement strand
TTTGGCTGTGGCTTTGGTGTTTTTTTTGGAATTACTTCTTCTTTTTCTTCAGGTTTTTCATACACAGAATTAGTAATTGATGCATGTCTTTGTAACATTTCTACTAATATCTTTTTGCTTTGATCTGATCCATTTGTAAGTAATCTTTGCTTTTCTTGCATCTCTTGAAGTAATTCAGATGCTTTAGTTTCTTCATCTTGTTGTTCTAAACTTTCTATTACTACTTTTTCAATTCCTGAAAAGAAATCACAAAATTCTACTAATTTTTCACCTGGAGAAATTGTTAATAGATTACGAGAATTTTTTTTTCTTTTAACTAAATTTTGTTTTAGAAGAGTAGATAACACATTATAAGGAATTGTTCTTTGTTCAATTTTTAATGCAGCACGGACTTCATTTGGGGAAGTCCATTGAGAATCTTTCATTGCCACCATATGATCAACAATTGCTTTTGTTGTCTCTTCTGTTGTATACATACAATCTGGATAAATAACTTCTTCTCCTATCCACTTATAAAATGCAAATCCTCTTGTCATTTCTTTTCTATCAACGGAAACTAATCCTAACTCTTCAAATATATTAATGAATCTAATAACTTGTGCTGTTCTTAATCCTGAATGTTTTGCTAGTTCAGTTGTTTCCAGAGTCATTTGTATTTCTACACCTTCAGTTGCTTTTCTTTTAGCAGCCTCACATAAATCACTCAGAGATGATAATGTAGTTATTCGTTGGTATGGTGGTCTTGAAGAATGTCCTGTATTTTTTCCAAGTAAGGCTCCTGGACAAATATCTGTGTTATGATAAAACCACAATAATGTGTGTGCAGCAATTGGTGCAACAAGATTATAACCATCTGGATTTATTCTGTATTTAGTAAAATTTCCTTTTCCCCCTCTTGTTTTTGTTGGTTCTTCTTTTAAAGACCAATCAAGAACACCTGCATTATACAATGGTCTAACTTTTGTTTTTTCAAAGTCTTTTGTACTTTGTCTACCATAAAAAGGATTAACTTCTGCAAGCCTTTTTCTAATTGCATATGAGTTTTCAAATTTTGTGCCCATGTGAATTAATGTAATTGCCTTATTGACATCTGCTAATATATGAGAATAAATCCTTGCCACCCTCTCTTCATACTCTAATGGCATTTTTCTTGTTTTTACTGCTGCACTACCCTTCATAATACATAGAAATCAGGTGTTTTTTATAAAAATTGCTAAAAATCATTTAATTTATTACAAAACAAATATAAATAACCTTTATAACAGAAAATATATGGGGCACATCACATCAAAGAGTTATTTGGATCTTCAAAAGAGATTAGAGAAGTCTCCGCAGGGGGCACCTGCTTCTGAATCATTATTCAAAATATTAGAGATACTTTTCACAGAAAAAGAGGCAAAATTAGTTTCTGCATTACCAATTAAGTTTTTTACAGCAAAAAAAGCAGCTAAAATATGGAAAGTTGAAGAAAAAAAAGCAAAAGAAATCTTAAATGAGTTATCAGACAAAGGAATTTTGCTAGACATTAAAAAAGGAAATGAACAAGAGTATATTTTGGCTCCAACAATGGCTGGTTTTTTTGAGTTTTCTATCATGCGGACTGATGGGAAATTTGATAGAAAGATTTTGTCTGAATTATTTCACCAGTACATAAATGTTGAAGAAGATTTTGTTCCAAGAGTTTTAGGATTAGATCCTTGCATTGCAAGAACTTTTATCCAAGAAAAAACTTTGCAGAAAAAACATGAATCAATTATCCTAGACTATGAAAGAGCTTCTAATGTAATTAAAACAGCATCATGTATTACTGTTGGAACTTGTTATTGTCGTCATAAAATGGAGCACAAGGGTAAGGCGTGTAAGATGCCGCAAGATGTTTGTTTAACTTTTAATAACGCTGCAAAAAGTTTATCAAAACATGGAATTGCAAAAAAAATTACAAAAAAAGAAGCAATGAAAGTTTTAGATAGATGCGTAGAACATGGATTAGTACAAGTTGGAGATAATATTCAGGATCATGTTGGATGGATTTGTAATTGTTGTGGTTGTTGCTGCGAGGCATTGTTAGCATACAAAAAATTAGGATATAACATGAAAATTAATAGTAACTTTTTTGCAGAGATTAACGATGAGAAATGTAAAAACTGTGGTGTGTGTGCAAAAAAGTGTCCAGTAGATGCAATTGATCATAAAGATCTTAAAAAAATTCCAAAAATTAGTGTAGAAAATTGTATTGGTTGTGGTGTTTGCACAAGATTTTGCCCAACTAAATGCATGAAAATGGAAAGAAGATCAGAAACAAAGTTTGTTCCTAAGGATACTTTTGAAAGGTTTATAGTATGCGCAATAAACGAAGGAAAATTGCAAAACTTAATCTTTGATAACTTTAGTCTTTGGACAAATGAAGTTCTTAGGAGGTTTGTTGGGATTATTTTCAAACTACCACCTGCAAAACAATTGCTAGCAAACAAACAATTGCAATCAAAATTCTTAGCAACAGCGTTTAAATCACATATGTCAGATGAATACCGCAAAACAATGCATGAAAAAGCCATAAAAACAAGGTATGATCATCCTGAGTTGAAGAAAAAGCATTAATGAGAATCTTTTTATTGTAGTTCTTTCTTAATTAGTTTATGTCAAAAAAATTAATTGTTTACTTTTTATTTGTATTAGTTTTAACTTTTTCAGCTTTTGCTGTTAAAATAAGTGAAAATAACCCTGTTAATGATTTAAATCATGAAATTTTATTAGTTGGTGTGACAGAAGATAATGCTTGTATCTTTAAGATTGATGGTACAACAATAGTAATAGATGAACATGAAGATGGAAAATACAATGGCGTCTATATTTGGGTTAAAGATGCAGTTCAGACACATTCTCAAGGTGATAATTATTGTGAAGTGATTGTTTCTTATCTTGCTGATCTCAAAAATAAAGAAACTTCTAGTGAAAAAGGGCTTGAAATAAAAGAAGAAAAAGAAATTGGAGAAAAAGAAAAAATAGAAGAAGAAATTCCTAGTGAAAAAGAAGCATCCGCAATTGTTGATGAGTTTATTGAAGAAAGTCTTGAAGAGCCTTCGGCTGTTGATGAAGAAACTGAAATTGGAGAAAAAGAAATAATAGAAGAAAATGAAATTGAAAAAACTCTTGATGAAAAGGAGCATTCACCTGTTGTTGATGAGCCTATTGAAGAGATTACTTCAAAATCCTTATTTTTTAGGATCATTCAGTGGTTTAAATCACTATTTTCTTGAATTTATATGTAAAAATATAGAAACATTTATATTTGTCTAATATATTGATAATACTATTATTATACATATGATAACAAATACTTAAAGATATTCCAAACAGAGGTGTTTAATTATGGCTGTAGAACTTATTGAAAAGATTGTAAAAAAATATAAAATAGATGTGTCCAGTACAGATTCGTTTGCTTCTAGATTTAAGGCATACAAAGATTTCCGTGATCCAAAACATCAAAATATTGAAAGAATTACAGATGAGTTTACAGAAGCTCTACTTGGTAATGAAGCAAAAGGTACTATTGGAATTCTTAAGAAACCATATCAGAAACTAGATGAATTATTTGAGTATGATCAGATTACCAAAAAAGTTGGTAAGAAAAAATTAAAGCATAAAGATGTTGAGAAATTCTTTGATACACACATAGAGGCGTTCTTGAAAAAAGTTGCTTTGAGTGATTTTGAAGCACTTAAAAAAGATTATGCAGGGGACGAGGATGATTTTAGGAGAGAATTAAGAGCTCTTTATAACACTGTTACTGGTAGAAATCCAAATGATCCAAGAGAGTCTATTGATGGAATTATTGATCAGTTTAAGAAAAATGGATTTGATTATAAAACCTTTAAGAATATCTATAAGGCTCAAATTGTACCAGATGAAGCAAAGCGTCTAAAAGATATAGCTGAAAATGCTATATCAGGCCATCTTATTCAGAGTTATGATAGGCTAAAAATTGCAAATAAAGTAAAAGGTATAACTGATAAACATGAAAGTTTAACAACAGATTCTCATCCGTTAACTCTTACAGCACATCAAAACGCAGAAACATATGTTCACTTACACCATCGAGAGCTCCTTGAACAAGTTGAAAAAAAGGATTATAGATCGCACTTGAATCTGCAATATAAAGAATAATTTTTTAATTTTTCTTTTAATTCTATTAATCTATTGTGTTTTAATTAACATTAAAATTTAAATTAAAGAACTAATTACTATTCTTATTGTGGGAATAAACTACCGCCAATTTGTCCTTGATCATAAGGATTACTATAAGAACCACCAGTCATTGTTCCGTATGGATCTGCTACTGGGTTTCCTGCACCATCGTATGTGTATTGGCCAGATGGCATTGTTTGTGAATTCTGAGAATATTGTCCAGGTACAATGCTTTGTATACCTGTTTCTGGATTGCTAGGATCCATAATAACTTCAGTTGGATGATGAGGTCCAACCCATTCTGAGCACCCACCAGAACCTAAACAAGCAATGTTTCCTACATCACCAACACCAGGAATAGAAACTAAATTAAATCCTCTATTAGATTTTCCAATCTTGCCTTCTTTGTCTGTTACTTCAATGTTTACAGTATAAAAGTCTTTATTGGCGTTCTTAATTTCAGTTTGGAAAAACTCTGAAGCAGGAGCTTCATTTAAATTAATTTTAAACCTTACAAAGTTTGGTCTCTTATTATCTGTTAAAAAATTATCCTTCTTAATTTCACTTTCTAAAATACCGCATTCATTCTTTGTTACAGTGATTTCATTTTGTTCATTAACATCAAACTCTGAAAAGCATGTTCTTTTTGATTTTTGAGCATTCATTCGTAAGGTAATATGTGCTATCTCATTTCTTTCATCAATTACATTAAACCCAATCCATAATTGTTCTAAATCATTTACTTGAGCATTTAATGGTTCAATAACCTCAACAACAGGTGGATAATTTGATTTTGGTGGCTCACTTTCATAATATTGGAACTTAAATTGTTGTGCTCGTCCTTCATATAATAATGGTGTGTCTCCTTGTTCATTTCCATTTGTATCCATTAAAACAATTGCAGTAACGCCAACTGCTTTTTTAGTTCCGGGTTTTAATGATGCATAAGAGCCTTTATTTAATGTAGTTTCTTTTTCTTTTTCTACACTAGTAATTTTTAATTTTGGCAGTTTGTTGTTGTTTGATTCACTTTGGAAAACATTGGCAGTAATACTAGTTATAACAACAATATCTTCAGCATCAAAAGTTCCTGCATTTAACCCAAATGTTCCTGCCTTTATTAACTCATCTTGTGGAATTAAACATTTGGTATAAAGTAAATTATCACTATCTTCATTTAATCTAAAATCTGCATCAAGGTTACTAAATTCTTGAGTATTTAATGCATCTGGCTTTGTTTTACCAAGGCTTTGGTATTTGTTTGATAACCATGCATGATAATTTGTAATTTTTGTTTTATGATCCATTGTTTCAGGATCTATTTCTTTAAAATCAATATAATAAAATTCTTTTGATGGAACGCCTGCAAATGCAATGAACTTGTTAAGTTCATTTGGAGTTAAACATTCAGAATAAATCACGAAATTATTTTTTGTACACCAAACTTCGTTTTCATATCCAAGAGGAGGATTACTACCATATTCAATAATTGTTTTAACCTCAGCTTTGAATTCTGATTCTTCTTGTGCATCCCAACCTAGGTCATTGCCCCATGTTGTAGTATCAATCTTTTGTAATAACTCACTTTTACTAACAACTGGGTTGTTTGCAATAAAAGGAACAATAATTGGTCTTTCATCAGGAAAAATATCACCTAGTAATTCTTCTGTTAAACTATCATAGTCTTTTGGTGTTAGCTCATTATTTAAGCTTCCACTAATACTTCCACCTTGTGCTGTTAATTCTCCACCTTTTCTAACCGCCTTTCCGTAGTTTTTATGTTTTGAATAAATATCATCTGCATCTAATGTTGGATCAAACACCATACAAGTAAACGGTCTCAAATTAACAAATTGTCCAGCACCATCTTTTGCTTGTGCACTAATTTTTAAGATTGCTGAATCAGCATTAAACAATTGAATATCTAAAATGCCATTACTTTGTTTATTTTCTTTTGCAGGATCAGAATCTTTTTCTCCAAGTTCAAAATCAAGATTTTTTATTTGATAATCTACAGCGTTTGTTAATGATGTTAATCCATCTGCACCAATTTTACCTAATAACAAATTAAATGTTTGCTCACTAAAGTAACCACCAGATGCTTCTCCTCCAGACCCTGGTAATTTATATTCAATAGGACTTGAATCATCATCAAAAGTAAATCTAACATAGAACCAAGGTTCTTTGTATTGGTTTCTAACTCTTAATAACATACTAACTTTATTATCTTGATAAAATGTTCCTGTTTTTGGGAATAAATAAGAACCACTACCAACAGGGAAAACTTCAACAAGGCCACCTTGTGCTTCAATCATTCCTAAAGTTTGACAACTAATACCTTGCATTATTGAGAATGTACATCCAAATGCTAAATCACCTTTTTTATTTATTCTTCTTTCTATAATTTCTGTTTGCATTTGTCCGCCTAATTCATATTCCATAACTAAAACAATTTTATTATACCAGTTAACAGCTCCTCTATCAACAAACACAATATTTTCATCAACTGCAGGAGATTGTTTATCTAAAATTCTAAATGTTCTTGGAATTGGTTTTCTTTGTCCGGGAATACATAATGCATTTGGATAACTTGCATCACACTCTAACCACATCTGAGTTTGTGTTCTTCCTCCCGGCACAAGTCCTAAATAAATATTATAACCTATGTTCATTCTTCCATTAAACGGATCATAACCATAGGCTCTTGAGTCTGCGTCTATATGTGCAATTGGTGCAACTGGGATTGAATCAACAACTTGGTTAAGCATTCCTTCAAGTACAGACCAATCCATTGTAATTGCAGCAATACAAAATTTGTTAATTAATTGATCTCCTGACAATCCTAATTTATTTTTTGCAATGTCTCCATATCTTTGTGAAAGTTGGCCTGAAATTTGTTTAGAGTTTGTTTTTACATTTTTAACAGTGTCTCTACCACCCATTCCTCCTAATAATCCATAATCATCACTACCAACACCTAAGAAAGACTTTAAAATTAATTCTGTAAACAAATCACAAATAAATTGTGCTAATAATCTTTCACAAAATCCACCACGAACTTCTCCAATCAATGCTTGTTCTAAACATTTTTTAGTTCCTTCCATGATTTTTACTAAATTATCAAGGTGTGATTTAATTCCAGGTAAACATAAACATCTTGTACTTGACCACAAGCCACCAGGAGGAGCTATATCAGCTGTGTAAAGACATTTTGTATGATCAAAGTTTGGACACTCTTCAGAATAACATCCTAAATAACTAGAATCTGGCTCACCTAATAAATTGCTAGGTCTGTGCTCACAAAAATAATCTGGTTGTATAATTTTCTTTGAACCTTTGAATGGTGTTTTATCTTCTTTACTTTGTTTTTTAACTCTAACTAAGGTTTGATCATCTGATGAACATTGACTAGCTCTGCTGTTTGAGTCAGTAATTCTAATATCAACAAGTGGTGTGCCACCTTCTGCTTCTTTTGTAAGTTGATATGTTGCAGCTGTATTAACAATTTTTCTGTTTTTAATATCAATATATTCAAACGTATGGGTTTCATCTGTTATTGGATCATTATAAGTATAAATTTTAGCTCCTGAACCTAAATCTTTATGATAGGTTTTTCCACCTTGAGAAGAAGCCCATGCACTAACATCGTTGTTATTAATTACACCAGGTGTATCAATTTGGTCTAATGGAATTTGTTTTGAAGGATCTCCTGAATATTTTTCATTATTCCATGCAACATATTCTTTGGTTGTTTGCTTGTTCTCTCCATTTCTTGTATCCCAAGTATCTTCTGAAACTACATTATTACCATCCATAAAACCGCCTTTATCCCAGTCTTTATCTTCACATTTTGCAGGGGCTGTTGGACATAGAATTCTATCACAAACCCAATATGTTGATTCCATGTCTTTTTCAGTAGCAGTACATGTTCCTGCAACAGATGTTTGAGAACTACCGAATGCAGCGCCTAAATAATTAAACGCAACCATTGCTGCGCAACCAATCATTGTATAAAGAGCTGCTTTCTTAACATAACCTGCAATTTTTTTAGAAACATTAATTGTTTTGTCTAATGCTTTGATTGTTTTGTTAATCATTGAAGGCGTTAAAAACATTGAGTAATCTAATGGCTTTTGAATACTATAACTTAAAACAGGATAAACTTCACAATTTGCATAACCTGTTTGATATTGCTGACCTTTGTTGAAAAAACTACCAGTATAACTTCCACCATAATGACCAGGAGAATCTGATCTGTAACCAATTCTTGCTTGTAAGAAAACATTAATCTGATCAGGTAATTTGTTTACAGAACCAGTATATCTTTCAATTGTAACTGGAACATAAAGATATATTCTTCTTGATGTAGGATCAAATTGACTGACTTTAGGAGATTGTATTCTAACTAAATCAGTTCCATCACCTTGTTCAATTAGTTTTCCAGTGTTACCAAAGATACTTTCATGAACAGAACCAGTATCCTTTGAAACTTGTACTTTAATATTGGTTGGTGTTCCTGGTCCCAAATATTCAATTGGAATAAATGCACTTCCCTCTACAGTTGTATCTGTAAAATCTTGCGTATATAAATTAAAAGGATATGCTTGAATCTCACCTATATTTACTTGCCAGTCTGGACATCCTGGTGTGTACATAATATTTACTTTATGTTGACCAACATTACCTGCTTCATCTTCTACTAAAAACTCAATATTGTTTCTTCCAGTAACTCTTAGCCCAGAACTTAAATACATTGGAACTCGAATTGTAAAATGACCATCTGCATCTGATGATGTTTCTAAAGTGTTTCCAAGAACTGCTCCTAATGGATCAATATTTGCACTAACTAAAGTTCCAGGTATTAAATGATCTCTTCCAATATAAGATTCACAAGCACCATAATTTCTTGTCCATTCTACATCCTGGCAACCATTAAATTCTCCATAATTTGTAACATAAACTTTTGAGTTTGGTTCTGTTTTTCCTTCAAGAGTTAAAATTTTAAAATGAGTTTCTCCTTTTAATGATGTGAGAATATCTATTTTTGGTGAGAGTTTGTCAACAGCAACAATTTTTTCATATAAATTAATGTTTCCTGCAAGGTCTCTTGCTTCAACAACAATTGTTTGGTTTTTGTTACCTAAATTAATTAATGAATAAAATGATCCGTCTTGCTGAACTAGTGGTGTTGCTTTTGATGCATTATCAATATAAATTGTAATTTTTGAATTAATTTCTGCAATGCCTGAAATGTTTAATTGGTTTTCACCAGTAACATCAGGTAATTCATTAACTTGTAAGTTTGGTATTACAATATCAACAATTGTAGAAACTGCTTTTGAGTCTTTTTTCATATTCTCATCCCAAGAAATAACATATATTGTATTTTTCCCAGGGATCTTATCCATATTTGCAGCCGGGTTTAATGTTATTGATTCAGTATATGAAGTTGTGTTAACAACTTTTTTAATCTTTGCAGATGGATCATTATTTAAGAACAAATATAATTTAGAACCTTTCTTTGTTTTTCCAGTAATATTAACTTGTGTTGTTGTTGAATAATCCGGTAAAGGTTCAACAATTAAAAAACTACCTGCTTGACCTGGAGATGTTGTAAATGTTTGTACGGGACTTTCATGATCACCACATCTCAATTTAAAATAATAATCAATGTCTGGCAATAAATCATCTAGAAGAATAGAATGTTCAATCTTTTTTTCTGATTCTGTTTTTGAACTTGAAAAAGTATCATCAATTCCATAATAAGTGATACACATTACTTCTAAGCTAGTCATCCATGTTATAGTTGCAGTTTGTTCACCAATTTTTGAAACAGTGATATCAATAAAATTAAGTTTTGCATTTTCACTTAATGTCGTGAAACTTTTTGATTCTGAAACAATTAATGGTTTAAATGTGCCATCATCTAGTTTTTCCTTTCCAGCCATAACTTGATAATGATAAGTTGTACTTGTCTGCAAATTTTCTAGTTTTATTGAATGTTCTGTTTTTAATACGTCTTCTTCTTTAATAAGATCAAGTGTATTATCTAAATCATAAATAATTTTACTTTTAGCTGGAATATTTGTCTTCCATGAAATTGTTGCAGAAGTATCTGTTACAAAAACAGCTTGTAAAAATGAAATTTCAGGAACAGCTTGTTTTGTTGTAAATTGAATTTCTTGGCCATTTAAACCTTCTTGATCAAATTCATCAACTGCTGAGATCTTTGCTTTATATGTTGTATCAGGCATTAAATCATTTATTTCATAATAAACTGAGGTTTGTGTTTCAACTAATTCAAATGGTGTGTTAACCTCTGCATAATATATATTGTACTTTTTAGCTTTATCATTTTGATTCCAAGCTAATCTTACTTTATCAGCTTCAACCCACTCAACATTGAATCCTGTAACTGCTGGCAGTATAGTTGTAAAATCTTTCCAACCATCTAATGAAACAGATACTAAACCATTTCCTGATTCAACTGTGTAAAAATATTTTTCTCCATAATCTAAATCATCTATTTTTACTTCATGGTCTTTTTTGTATGCTCCTGTTTCAGGGATTGTAAACACATTTTCAATATTTTTTCCATATCTTATTATTCCAGAAGCATCAACATCTGTCTCCCATGCAATTGTTGCTTTGTTTTTATCTAATTCAACACTAACAGAATCAGGATTAATTGTAAGAGCTAATGAAACAGGCAAACACAATATAGTTATAACTACTAAAATGCTTAATAGTTGATGAATTTTCTTTGATGTTATCTTGTTCATTGTTAATTCTTGTTGATTATGATCATTCTTTGATGTTCTTTTATTCATTATTTTTCTTCTTCTACTAATTCCCATGCATAAACTAACTTAGGTTTATGTGATGAAGATTTTTGTTGTGATTGTTCGTATAATTTTTGCCAACCTTCTGTGTCTGTTGGCATGCTTGGTGTGTTTTCTCTTGCAACGTAAAACACTACTTTATTATTAGTATAAACTTGTCCAATTTTTGGTGTCCAATTATAATCAGAAACACCGGTTACAACATCATCTTCAAACAATCTTGTTTCAATTTTGTATGATTGTCCTTTTTCTATTACTAATGTGATATTTTCATAAGGTGCATTTTCTGTTTCAATATCATCTTTACCAAAATCATCTTCAAACAACACAATATCTGTTGATTGTTCAATTTCTCCAGGTGGATAAAATAATGATTGATCTAAATCAGATTCTGAACTATCAATAAACACAAATGCTTGTTCTTTATCAAACAACATTCTTTCATGAATAACACCATTTACTTCTTCAACAACTCTTACTTCATAAAATAAACTTTTTGTAGGTCGCATTTCCATCATTACAGTTTGTTTATCCATGCTTTCATCAATTGTCATTGTTTTTCTTTCTGTTAAATAACCAGGGTGTTCTGCAATGACATAACCGTTATAACATTCAGGGAATTTTGTTGTAAGCACAGAAGGGTCTCCAACATAAAATCCATCTTCTGATAATGCTGTTTCTGTTGCTCCCATATCGCATTTAAATTTAACACAGTGATAAGAAATTTCTGCACCATTAATTGCCCCTTCTGGGAATCCTTTTGTTGTGTCATAAGCATATACGTCTAACTCTGCTATTCTATTTTCTTTTATTGAAGGTTGAACAACAATGTTTCCATCATTATCAACTGAATACATTGAAAGTGAAGTTGATTCTGCACAATAATCTTCACTTCCTATCTTATCAATATCATCTGCCCATGATCCTACTTCACCATTTCTGTTTGGTTCATCTCTTTTTACATAAACAGGTGTAGAAAAGAAAAACATATCATCTGGGTTTTCATCTGCAATTAATTGAAAAATAACAGGAAATTCTAATGAATATTTGTGATGGTAAATTTTTACGCAGTTAAAGAATATTTTTGACATTACATATTCCATTGGTTTTACTGTGTTTTGATGTTTTGGAGTTACATCTAAGTTTAAAGGCCAAGATGGATTATAAATTGTGTTAACTTTGATTTGTTTAAAGTTTTCAGAACCTAGATCAACATGATAAATCTTATCAAAGTAATCATAACCACTTGGTTCATAACTTGTTTTATCAAATGTTAGGTAATTTAAGTTGTGCATGATTACGTTTTTAAGGTGTTCTTCTAAGTCTGATATTTGCCATTCTCTTTTATCACAAGTTATTTCTAATCCTTCGTGTGGTAGGTAATCAGAAGTTGCAATCATATCATAAACATAACCTTCAAGAAGATTTTCGTCATTTACTTCTTTCATTATTTTCATAGCTAATTTATGCATATCTCCAAGCTCAGTTTCAACTTTTGTTTGCATCTTTGGAAATTTCATTGTTCTTTGAGTCTTTCCTTCTGCTAATTGTTTTAGTTTTATCGGCATTTCAAGTTCAACAGTTACATCGTGTTTGTTAATTGAAGTTGTTACCTCAAAGCTTTCTAAATCTTCTAATACTTCAGGATTGCTAACACCGAATGTATTTGAGAAACCACTAAAACCATCTAAACAAAGAACTAAATTTCTTTTTACATAATTAGTTAATTCATCTTCCATTTCATAACGCTGTGGCATTCTATCTTGGTGATTATAGAACCAATGAGGTACTTTTAATCCTAAATTAATGTATGCACTAGGATCATTAGAAATAACTTCAGGAAGATCTATATAACCACCCTGTGTTCTTAAAAAAAATACACCATCTTCTGTGCTTTGTTTTAAACATTGTTGAGTAAAACCTGCAACAGGTGTTAATGGAGAACTAATAAACGTTCCATAGTAAATATAATTTCTTAGTAAGACTAAGAGACCTACGATTATTAAGAATACCATACCACCTATAATGAAACTACTCACAATACCCCTTTTTTTCATACTTAAGCTATTTTTGGAAGTATTTATTTATAAATCTTTTGATAAACTATATATAATAAGTAAGTAGTTATATGTAAGTAAATTTTGGTTTTGAGTAGGATTATATAAGGTAATAAATGTTGTAAGGGTTAGAAAGGTAATTGTATTTCTTTCAAACCTTTCCCACCTTTAGAACCTTTCTTACATTTATGCCCACTTCTTACTTAAAACTTAGAACTACTTACTAACAAACCGTGTTTCCTTCTTCATCATAAACAATATCATTATTACCTGCTAGTTCTTTACACTCTGGTTGGGTAAGATAAGGGCTTGGGCCAATTTCTTCAAAGCAAACATGGCTGAATCTACATTCTACTACATCTGGATTTTCACAACTAAATGTTAATTCATTTTCTGCATAATGTTTTCTTTTTACCCCATATGGGTGTTGAACAACAAATTCATCTCTCCATCCTTTTACATCATCAATAATTGTATAAGAATTAGTCATTGTACATTTATTTTGTAAATAAACAATTGCATGAGTTGCTCCTAATGTTTGAAGACTAATACTGTATCTATAAATGTTTTCAGTAACTTTTTCTTTTGCTCCACTAATAGTTGCAATTAATCTTTCATCTTTTAGTGGTCTAATATCAAGTGCAAATTTTGGTTTATTATATGATTGATCATCAAACCCAGTAAGTGAAACCTCTACATCTTCATCTTCTCCTGTGTCATAATATTCTAAAGCACACATTCCGTTATAAATTGCGTACTCAATCTCTGAAAAACCCATGCCCCATTCTTTTCTAAACCAATTATCAAACATCTTTCCAAAATACTCATCTAATTGTGATCTAAAAGCTTCATTTAGTTTATCGTATCTATTACCAGCTAATTTAGCTGCACCTATACATTCTTCTGATTTCCAGTTATTTTTGCATTTTTTGATTTTTTCTATCTGCATGTCATCTGGGTCTGTTTTTCCATCTCCAATTTTAAATTTTTGTTTTTGTTTTTGTCCTCGTGATTGATCAACTATATACCATTCTTTTTTTGTTTTTTCAACACTACATGCTTCACATAAAACTTTTTGTCCTTGATCATTTAATACATAAATATCTTCACTAAGAATTGTTTTATCTCTGTAGAAATATTTTCCAACTACTTTTTCATTCTGTGAAACTTCAATAACTAAATCACCGTCTTGATCAAAATCACCATATGCTGCAGTGAATGGTTTTGGATCACCTGCTTTTGTTGCTTTTTTCTCATCAGGTTTTGTTTTTTTATCTTCGGGTTCTGCTTTTTTATCTTTATCTTCCTTTTTCTCTGGTGCAGATGGTGGTATAGGTTCAGGAACATCAGGGGCTCCATCTTGTTCTGGTTTTTCAGCTATCTCAATGTTTGCTTCTGTTGCATCTTCTGCTACTTTAGTAGGATCTAATTTATTTCCATAGATTGAATCTCCGTACTCGTCGAAGAAACATTGGCCAGATCCACAATTATCTGAATTTTCTTCAGGATCTGCATAGTTAAACATTGTTTCTTGGTCTGCAAGAGGACCAATTTGTATGCCTTCATGATATGGTGTCCAAGTTCCATCACCATTTGAGACAAACTTCCAACCACCATTAGTAATTAGTACAGCTCCTCTTTGTGATTCCATATATTGAATTCTTTTTTTAGCTGTTTCATAACCAGATGTTGGTTCCCATTCAACTTTATCTTTATACACTGGTTTTGCAGCGTCAGGAACATAAACTCCCAATACTTCCTCTTGTTCTCCTCTTTTTTCTCCTTCCTCAAGATCACCTTGGTAAACTTCTCCATCATAAATTGCTGTTCCTTCACTATCATAACCTAAGAATGAGTTTTCTTTATCTTGTTTTGGATTTAATTCTTCTTCAACAAACTCTTTTTCTGAATAACTTCCCATGTCTTCTTTATCATATAATGCATAAGCTTCATCATTATAATCCCCTTCATCCTTAATTGGTGCTAAATAAAATCTGATGTCATCGTCGTCAACAGTTGTTACACCCTTTTCAACTGCAAATGGGAAATGAGCATCTTTGTAAAACATTTCCCAAACACCATTTCTTCTAATTAATATTCCATTTTTTCCATGGTTTTTTAATTGAAGAATATCTCCATCTTGATATTTCTCTTCTTTATCTGCTTCTTGACTTACTTTTGTTTCTATTACACCACTGCCTTTTTCAATTTCTTGTGTTTGAGAAGTTTTTAGTTCTTCACCAACTTCTGATGTTAGCTTTGATTGTTTAATATCAACCATACCATTACTATCTTTATAATTTGAAAGAATTAATGCAGCACCAAATATAATAATAGTGAGAACAATGAATGCAATTGCTTGCATATAATCTGTCTTTGGATGCCTATTATTATGTTTTGCCATCTATATAATGCCTCTTTTTTATATGTTTATTAATATGTTAATATATAAAGTTTATTATTTGATGATGATTTAATGAAAGTTTAGTTTATGATAACAGATTTTTTAACACCACCACTACTGGCAGGCAGGTTGGTACCCCGTAAGGGACAACCCTCACCAACCTGCGCCAGTGATGGTGTTAAAAATCCAGTCATGGCGGGCTGATGAGGTGAGTAAAACGAGCCGAATAGGACTTTGAAAAAGTCCGTGAGCCCTGCCACGAATGGCTGGATTTTCTAAATCTACAAGAGTAACTTTTCAACATTTCAACAAAATTCATTTCGAAAACTATATATACTATACAAAAGTTGGAGATTGACATGGTAGAAGTATCAAAAGTAAAACAATGCCCAGAATGTGGCAGTAATAATGTAAGATATGAGGAAAAAGAGGATAAATTGTATTGTAATGATTGTGGTGAAATCTTTGCTAAGCTAACTCCTAAACAAGAGGAAAAGCTTGAAAGGGTTTCAGATGTGATTTAGTTTTTACACATAATTCATAGTAATATTACAGTAAAGTTTATAAACACCCTCTTTGTACTGTGAGTAGAGGTAAACATAATGGAAGGTACAATTACAAGTTATAGGCGGGGTAGAACATCCCAAACAGACAATCAAATGATTATTGTAGTTAATGATGTAGATTCTAAAGAAAAAGCTGAAAAAATGATTGGAAAAGCTGTTGTTTTCAAATCACCAGCTGGAAAAGAGTTAAAAGGCAAAATAACTGGTGCACACGGTGGAAAAGGTGCGGTTAGAGCATTATTCGAGACTGGAATGCCTGGGCAAAGCTTAGGAAAAAAGATCAGTATCCAATAAATTCTTTGATTTCTTTGATTTTTACTTCTTTTTAATGCATAATTTACTAGTTTTAATAGGGTTTTTAGGTGATATTTGGTGTTTTATGCGGACCTAATAAGGTTATCACTCCAGAGTAGTTTAATTTGGGAAAGTTTATAAATGATTAAGATTTCTGTTTTAAGTGTGGGACTATGAGAATTGCAGCAATATCTGATATACATAGAAATAAATCATTGGTAAAACTATTTACTGATTCGCCTAAATGCCAAGATGTTGATGTTTTATTAATTTGTGGTGATATTTCAAATGGAAATATTCCTGAGTTAGAGGAAATATTATCTTCTTTTTCTGATTTTAATGGGGAAAAATTATTTGTAACTGGAAATCACGATATTTGGTCTAACAGTGAGGATGCAAATGCTTCAATGGTTAAATATGAACATGATATTCCTATTGCTTGCGAAAATGCAGGTTTTCATTGTCTTGATAATTCTCCAAAGATTATTGGTGATATTGGTTTTGTTGGAAATATAGGTTGGTATGATTACTCATTTAAAGTTTTGTGCGGATCTACATCTCAACCACTTCATTTTTCTGAAAACAGAATTGTTAGGCGTTGGGAAGAACTTAATGACGATGATTATCAACAAAAGATGTTTTTATTTATGAAAGATAAATCTGATCCATCAACAACATTCTGGGGTGATAAACTTTATGCAAAATTAGGTTGTAGTGATAAAGAATTTTTAGAAAGAACGCTTGCAAAGCTAAAATCAGATATTGAACAAATTAACAGATACGCTAAAAGTATTGTTGCAGTAACACATCATATCCCCTATGAAGCAATTGTCCCAAGAAGAGATGATGATGTATCATATTCTTTATGTAATGCATATATGGGTAGTAAAAGAATTGGTGAATTATTTGATAAATATGAAAAAATAAGAACAGTTATTTGTGGTCATAGCCATACTCCTGGAAGTTTTCAAATAAATGGTAAGAATTGTTTTAATGTAAGTTCTGAAAATTCTTATATTAAGTTAATTGACATAAAATAATAGCTTAAATTTCTTCAAGAATAATATTTGATGTATCATAAATTTCTGCAATTGTCATATCCTCATATTCTGGTAAAATATCTCCTTGTGGAGTTGTAAGTTTCATCTTCTTAAATAATCTTTCTACTTGAAATCTTAAATCTTTTGTATCTAACTCAGATAATGGTGTGGTTAATTCAAATGCTGCTGCTTGAGACCAATCAAATAATTCAATTTTACCCTCAATGTCTGCAGAGTTATAATCATCATCAAATTCTGTCCCCCATATTAATATCATAAGGTTGTCAGAGATTTCTTTCTCAAAAGCTAAACCTAAAAGTTTTCCTAAATCATCTGCGATATAAGGCAAACCGTATACCTCTAATCTTTCATCAATAATAGTTCTTAAATCCAATGGATCAATTTCATATCCCCATTTCTTGCTTTCATCCACTAACCACGCCATGCCTTTCAAATCAATTTCTAAACCTTCAAGATGTTTTTTTAATCCAATTTTTTCCATTAATTCTAATGTTTTTGCTCCATCAATAGTATTTTCAAATAATTTTGCAAGATTTTTTGTCAGGTCTCCAAAAAATGCTTTATTAAATAATGCTTCTTGAAATGCAACCTCACCCATTACTTCACCATTTTCTTCAACTAATTTTGCTCTTGTTGTTAATCTAAATCTTGGATGAATAACCTGAACATTACCTTTTACAAAAAGATCTTCTACAAAATCTTTTAAAATAATAATGGTTGCTTCACTTATTTCAACACCTTCTTCCTCTGAAGCAAACCTAACAAATCTTAAAGGTTGTCTTATTTCCATTGGTGGTTTTGTTAGTCTTAATAGACCTTCAACTGCATCTAAAATATAATCTTCTGGTCCAACAATAGTTCCATCTGATTGTAACACAATTTTTCTTGATGTTGCTCCTGGAATTGATGCAATCCCGTGTCTTAAAATTCCTTCACTTCCAACAAGATCCAAAAACATATCAGTATCTTTCTTTTCATAATACTTTCTAAGATCATAAGTAAACTTTATTTGTCTAGCTGTAAATCCACTAGTATACCAATCCGCTTTAAGAACATCTTCAGTATCATAAGGAAGATCTTCAAAATCTTCATATGTTTTATATTCTTCAAGAACACTAAGCTCTACATCAGAAGGTACAGTAATATCAAAATCAGATGACCCCTCCTCTGATGAACTTGGCCTTAATCTTAATGCCTTGTAAGCATCAGATGCAGCTGCACCACAAGTAATACCCAAACCTTGACAAAACTCAATAAAATCTTTTACATGGCTTTCTAATCTTACCAATACAGGAACTTCTTCTTCTGTTTGATATAATCTAATGCCTTGCATATAATAACTATAGGTGGCAGAATAATCTATATTACCTGATTCATCTCTTGGTTTGTACAAGAAATGTTCTTTTTCTTCAAGTGCAAGAACTTTTGCTTCAAGATCTTCTGTTGATAAATCTGTACTAACTGTTGGAAGATTTTTCTTAAGTAATTCTAATTGGTGATCTAAAAACATGGAAGATAAATCTTGAACAGGTTCAGTGTTTGGTTTTAATGCTGCTTTAACCATGTTTAAAACACCACTCTCAAAATTTGATTCCAATAATCTACTATCTGTACCAATTGCTGAACTTCCACTACAACTTCCAACATGGCATTTAAAGTCATCTATTTTAAGTCTTAATAATTCTAATGTTCTTTCTAATATGCTTTCTTCGGTGTCTATAAGATTGTTAATTGCTGCTTCTACTATACTTCTTTCTTCTGATGTGAAGTCAATCATTATGTGGACATTAAGTATTTTTGTTCCATCTGGATTTAATGTAAGTATTAATCCTTCTTGGATTTTTCTTTTTAATTCAGCGAATGTTAATTCTTTTAACTTTGGTTCTGTTGTGTCTGGAACAGATGTTTTAATTAAATTTGCAGCAACAAGCGCAGCAACAAAGTCTTCTTCTGTAATCTTTCCTTCAGGACCAGTTCCAACAACATCATTTCCTACAAATATTTCTAATTGTTTATTATCTTCCATCTCACCATTAACTTGATCTGTAATACTTGAATCTGGTGTTAATTGTGATTCTTCAGCAATTTCTGCTGCTTCTTGTAGATCTCTTATTGCTTTTTCTTCTTCTGCTGTTTCAATAATATTTAATCCTGTTTCATCTATTCCTGAGAACTCTGGGGAGTAATCTAAAGATGTAAGACCGCCTTTTAATGCTAAATTAATTAAATCAAGGTTTTCTCTTGCAATTGGTGTTTCTTGAGAAGTTTGATCATCTGTAATCTGAGATGAATGTTGGATGCCTGTAATTTGTCCTACATTGTTTGCTTGTAATTGCAATCCAAACATTTTGTTGGGATCAATATTCTTACCACGTAAAAGTGTTGCTAACATTGTTTTGTGTTTTTCCATGTAATTAAAGAATACTAATCTAACTAAAGGATTTTCATTTTCATCTTCTTCAATATAAGCAACTGCTTTTGCATAATATTGGTCTGTTCTTTTGTTGTATTCAAATGCTTGCATTAATCCAAAGTCATCTATTGAAATATATTGTTTTGGAATTGCTCTATTTGGTAAAAAATTAAGTTCTGTATATAGACCAGGGTTTTGATTCTTAAGGGCCCCCTCTATTATGTTTAATCCAATAGCTAAAAAATTCGAGGATAATAATGATCTTAAATCATGTCTAATTATTCCATAAAGACTTTTTGTTTGTTCATCTAATTCTTTTGTTTCATATGCTAGTTGTATTATGTCTCTTTGAATTATTGTAATTGCATTCCAGGCATTTCTAAAATCAATAAGCTCTTGGCCTTGTATTACTTCTGATACTTTTTTCTCTTCAACAATAATTTCAGTAAAATAATGCATCATTTTACTTTTACTTATGCCATATCTCTTCTCTAACCACCCCTCTTTGCCGTCTGTTTCTTTTAAAACTAAGAATTTAACAAAATCTTTTAATGTTTGTTCTAATTCTGCTTCATCTGTTATTGAAAATATTCTTGCAGTCCATTCTTGAATCTCAATATTTTCTAATACTTCATCCTGTTCAGCCATTGCAAGAATTACTTCTCCTGTTGCTTCCACATCAAATTGGATTTTTTGGGTTTGTTCCATTAATGTATCTGCTATTTTTGTTTCAATTCTTTTTTCTAAATTTTTTCCATCTGTTCCTACTGGTGTTCCTGTAGTTCCACAATCAATTGAACCAAAACCACAATCAACATCATTATCAACAAATATATCTTTTAAAGCTTGTTGGAGTTTTTCCTTGAAGGATTGTTTGTCAAACTCAGTACGATAAATTGTTTTCATTGCTTTTTCTACTTGTTCTAATTGTCCCTCTGTAAATTCACCCTCGATTTTTACAACAATTTGTTCATTCCATCTATTCTCGTTTAAAATAAAGACTCCTTTATCAATAGACTCAATATATTTGATAAATCCTAATCTTGTGTCCCACCAAATTTCTGTAGGGAATTCTGCCATAACTTCATAAATGGTTTTCTGATCAAATCCTCGTTTTTCCATTAATTCTTCTAAGTATATCCCATTATCATGAGGACGCATAGTATATCGGCTAATAAGTGTTTTTACTGTTGATTTCCAAGTACCAACTGATATGTCATCACTCATTAATTGATCAAGATATTCTCCAATCATAGGATCCTCAAGATCAGGGTTTGTTGGTTCTTCTTCAAATGTTGAGATCTCAATTTCTTCTTCATCTGGAATAATTTCGTTAACTATTTTTTGTATGGATTCAGAATGTTTTTCACTTTGATCAGTTAACCCTTTGTCATCAAGTGATTTTAATATGTTCTTAAAAGCCAGCATTTTTTCTGTTTCAAATTCTTCTTGAGTCAATAAAGATATTCTTGCTAACTCTTCTGCAATTATTTTAATTACTTCGGTGTCTAAATTTATATTAAATCTACTAGCTAAACCTTTTACGTTTTTAGTAAACATAGTAGTTTCCATTTTAAATTTTGATTCATATATAGCATTTTTCCTTGTTAGTGTTATTTCTTCTTTCTCCTTAGCACTAAGGAATGGTGCTTTATTAAGATCCCAAGAATAAACACCAAGATCAACTACCACTCCATTTGGTGTATAAAAATCAACATTAAACGTATTAATTCCATGTTCACCTCCAAGATGTGTTATCACTAATCCATCAGATAAAGAATGGGCTGCAGTACGAAGATCTCCTTCAGTTCCACTTGGTCCTGCAAATTCATGGCTACCATCTATTTCAAGAGCATGCAAATGGAAACTTGATAAACCATCTATTTTGTCCACTGATAATTTATCTGATGTTTGATATGTACAAACATCACCTGTGCATTTAGGTTCATATTCTTTAAATTTAACACCTTTATCATTTGCAAAAACTAATCCGCCTAACTCAGTATCTATTATCCTAAGATTCTTAACAATCATGTTTCCTATTTTTGCTTTTTGGTCAGGATCTTTAAGAGCTTCTAAAAATAATTTTATTTTTAGGAGAGTAAGGGTGCTTAACCCATATTTACTTTCATCAAAAGATTCAGTGTTATAATCTCTTACTTCACTATTGTCAAAAGTAACTTCAGGTATGTCTTCTTGAATGGATTCGATTAACTCTTCCCTACTTCTTAATCTGCTCTTTATAATCTCTGGGTGATTCATTATTAAGCCAAGATCTTGCAATGCAAATTTATAATCATATCCTGTTCCTAATTTTTCTAAAAGATCTAAGCTTTCCTTATTATTTGAAAGCATTAACTTACCAAATTCTTCAATTGCATCATCATCAACTAATAATCTTGCTGCTCGAAGTGCTCTTTTTTGTAGTTCAATATCATTATTTTGCTTAGCAGATTTAACTAAATTGTATAATTCAAGTGGTGCAGTTATTCGTAAATAACGTAAGACCTCTTGTGCAGAAGAATAATTGGGATTAAGTAAATCAGGTGTTTTAAGGACATTAATCAAAGCAAGCGTTATTCTCTGTTCCTCCTCTTTATTTTTACCCATAATATCTAAACTATTTAATAAGCTATTTGCTAAAGTGAAATAGCTAGACTTAGGAAAACCTGTGATATACATCACTTCAATCATTTCATCAATTGCATCTTCTCCAAGATCTTCAAGAGAATGAACAGCTTTTTGAGTTATTTCATCTTGTGGAGGATTGTTTTTAATTACTTCCAGTAGTCTTGTTGCTTCAGTTTCTATTTCATTATCAAATATTTCTTCATCTTCTTTTAATTGTGCTTCTAATTCTTTTAATTGTGCATAAAAATAAAATGTATACATTGGCCAAGCAATTATGCCAATTGGTCCTGCTAAAAAACCAGCTAATCTTCCTAGTTCAAGTAGAAGAGTTTTAGATTCTAAATCTTCAGCTTTAGTTCCCTTAAATTTTTTACTGATAACTCTTTTAATTCCATTTGGTAATTGAATTGTTTTATCTTTTCCAGCCATATCTCCCATTAAATTCCAAAAACCATTTCTAGCAATTGATTTCTTAAAATAATCAAATCTTCCAAAGTTTGCATCTTTAAATTCATTATGATCTTTCTTTTCAATTCTTTTAAAATAAATACTTGCACCTACAATTGCACCAACAAATAATAAAGGAACGGCAGTAGGTATTGAGAAAGCAGTTGCAGCAACTGCTCCTGTTGCAGCTGCAGCTGATTTTGCACCTAATAAAATACTACCAACTAATCCAACACCAGCTAATCCTGCAACACTTCTTCCTATTCTTGATGCGAGGGAAGGTTGTGAAGGTGTTAATGCTGGTGTTTCTTCTGCTACTAATTCCTTTAATTCCCCTACATACAATATTCCTTTTGGATATATCTTATGTGAAAGGCGTCCTAAAAAACGAAGTAGAATATTTTTGTTCTTAAACCTTGTATTTATGTACTCTTTACTTGTTACTGCTTTTCCACCAAAGAAACCTTGCATAAATTGTTTTGAAGTTTCATGAATTGCAACTGAAACAATAGAATATCCTGCATATTTTTTTCTAAGTTCATCAGCAAGATTTTGTGCTATCTCTTTGACATAACCTTTACTGGCTAACTCTTCCTTATATCTTCTACCTATTGAAATTCTCTTAAGTTCAATAACATCATTTTCAAAATCCATTAAAAAACGTCCAGAGAATTCATATCCCTCTAATTTAATATTTAATTCTGATATTGAATCTGCATTTCTTCTTAAATGCCCTGCTCTATCAATAATTGTTACATATTCATCTTTATCATCTACTCTCTTATGTAATTGAAGGATTATAAAGTCATTAGTTTGAATATTAGCAAGTTTCTCAGTTAATTCTTTATTGAATGAATCTTGATCTCCATATACATTAATCACCTGTGGTGATTTTCCATCATTAAGCTCTGTAACTTTCTTTACTAGTTCACTATCTTTAAGTAAGGTTGATAAATCAATTGTTGGTCTTTCCTCAAGAATTGATGGTTTTGTTTCTTCTGCAACAACTGTTGACTTTGTTTCTTGTTTTGCTTCTGCATATTCACCAGCAAGATGTAGTGCATCAATTATTGTTATTTCTTCATTTAATAATTTAGGCAGTATTTCTTCTTTAAAGACATCTTCAGAAACTAAATCATGAATTGTTTTGAATATAACTCTACCATTAGTATATTCATCATCATAGTTTTGTCTATCTAAATATCTATTTTCAGCAATTAAATCAAACCCAGAATCTGATTTTTCGCCAGGTTTTCTGAACAGATTTGCAAAATAATAACTTGTGTGGTATTGGAAGTCTTCTGCAAATCCTTCTGTTGTCAATAAATTTAATCCTGTTTTGCTGTATTCTGCGTGTACATAATGCCCAAATTCATGTAAGAATAAAGCAAATAAACTATCTAATGTATGATCAATATCTCTGTTGAAAACAATTTTTGGTTTTGTTAATAATTTTCTTGACTCAAAGTGAGCTGAATAAATTGGAAAATTGTTATATAATATTTTAATATCCTCAACTCTATTTTCTCCTAAATAACCAAGTTGTGATGCTCCTGCTAAACTTAAATGTTCTAATAAGGATGTTTTTTTATCTTTATGTGGCCAAATCTCAGATGTAATAAAAGCTTCAACAAATGCTTCTGCTATCTTCTTTTCATGTTTATCATTTAATAGCAAGTTTCTCCCATTTGATATTAAATCGAGATAATCTTTTTCATTTTCAATCTTTCCACTTTTTAAGATAAGATCTTTTGACAACTTATTAAACTGTTCTATTTTTACTTTTTTCTTTGCTAATATTTCTCTAAATCTTTTTAAGAATACTTCCCTATTCTCTCCTTCAAACAAAGCATTGCTCATTAAGGAAACTATTTCCCTACCATTTGTTTTTTTCCTTTCTGTTGTATAATCTTCTTTAAGCTCAGATATTCTTGATTCAACAGATTCTTTTGCATAATTTTGTTTTAGCTGTTCAAGTACAATAGGTTTAAATTTTTCTGTTTGTAATGCTTGGTATTGTTTTTTATATCTATAGTCTATTATTTTCTTAACGATGTCGTAATATATATACTGTCCTGCCCCAAAAATTGTAGCTGGACCAAGCATAATTGAAACATCTTTAACATAATCATTTAAGAAATTTACAATCTCACCCTGATATTGTTCTATACCATATGTTAAACCAATAAAACTAGCAACTACAGAAGCTGCAATCATCCATCTTATTTTACTTACTGGTTCTGTTTCAAAATCTGATTCTGCTACTTTATTAACTTCATTTTTAAGAGTTTTTAATAATATTTCTAAATCATTAACAATATCTAAATCTTCTGCTTCAAAGATCAAAGCATCAAGCTCCTCTACAATCTTTATATTATTCTCAGCAACAGCTTTTCTAAATACTTGATTATCTCGAATTTCATTAAAATTATCTCTAACAATTATTTTTGCTTGTTTTAAAAAATTATTGGCTTGTTCTAAATTACCATTCACATAACTTTTTTTTGCTTCTAATGTTAATTCTTTGACAGATTTCAATTGAGTAAGTAGATCCTTATCAGTATTATCTGATTCAACCTTGCTATCTAATGTTTCCGTTATTGGTTCAATAACTTCTCCACTTTCATCAATAAGTTTCTGTGTTGTTTTGGATGTGAATGTTTCTTCTTGTTTAATTGATGGTCCTATTTCTTCTGTTACAGCTGCTTTACCAAACCATTTACCATTTCTTATTTTATTTTGTACTGCGTATATGCCAACACCTGCTAATGCAACACCACCTAAAGCAATGCTAGCTATTGCACCTGCTGATAAACTAGTAGCAGTTGCAATTGCTGCTCCTGCACTACTTAATGTACTTGCAGTTGCTGTTGTTGATGATAATCCAATTGCAGCAACAGTTCCAGCTCCTAAAACACCAGCTGTTATACCTCTTGCTCTTCCCTCATTACCAACAAAACCTTGAGAAGGTGCTAATATTTCCTGTTCTGTAATTGGATTTACTTCTCCATCTTTTAATACAAAGATATCCATTTCATCAGTTGCTCCCTTAAACCCACTAATTATACCTTTTATATTCTTATTAGCAATAATTTCTTCTGTTAATATTAAATTTGATCTTAATTTACCATTTTCATCAGTGCTATAGAAGAATGCAGGTTTATCAAATACATCAAAGTTTGTAATTTTCATTAATTCCTTATTTTTTCCAGATGCTGTTGGAACAAATTGTGAACTCAGTTTTGCCTGCATTAATCCAGTTCCAAGATGATGACCATATAAATTAGTATCAACACCATAACTTAGCTGTGATAAACCTTCATCAATAGACTTTTTAAGTACATGTTGCATTAAATAAAACTGCATATTTCTAACATCTCTTCTTGCATCACTATCTGTTGAAGCATAGCCAATAGAATATTTACTTCTTAATCTATTAACAATAATTCCACCAATTACTTTTCCATCTGATTTTCTTTTCAGATACATTCCAGTTCTTGAACCACTTAAGAAACTTCTAAAGCCTCTTGCTTTTTCTATTGCTGTAACTAAAGGTTTTCTTCCTTTTGCTTTTGCATCCATCTCTGCAGTGTATAAATCTAAGAAATCTTGTCTTTCATCATTAAATGTAGATTCACCATTATCTTCTACTAATTCAAGTTCTCCAGATTCTAATAATACATCAATTCCTGAAGTATCTTTCTTAAATTGCCTTCTTTTCTTACTCTTAAAGTTAGTATAATACTTAGCAAGTGCATCATCTATTGTTTCTCCTGCTTCCATTTGAGGGACATCAACATTATAAGCAATTTTTGCAGGCCTATAGAAATAACCTTGTTCTTTCAAAGCATTTACTTGTCCATTGCTAGGATTATCAACTCTAACCATATGTATTTCTGATGATTGTTCAGCAGAAACAATATCATCAATTGTATCAGTTGAATCATACACACCCATTTTAAGATCAAACCTTTCTTCAATCTTTTTTACTTCAACACCTTGTGTTTCTGTGATTAATAATTCCTCTTCTTCAGTTTCTATTAATGGTTCACCTATAATTTCTTCAACTGCTTCAGTTTCATCTTCTATAATTTCTTCAATAACTGATTCTTCAAGAAGCTCCATTCCATATCCATTTTCAATTTCTTCTCTTGATTCAACAACTTCTGGTTTTATTTTTGTATTAATATATTTAGTTTCAACTTCATCTCCTATTTGGTAATATAATCTTGCAGTTACCCATTGAATTGTTTCAGCATTACTTCCATCATTACCTGCATCAAGAGTTGATATTGCACCATAAGCATCACTATAATCCCAACCAGTTCTTCCTCCAAATAATTTAAATGACGATTTTGTATCAACACCTTCTTCAACTTCTTCATAACTTGATTCCCTATATTTAGAAGCTATAACTTTTAATCCTGTTTTCTTAGACAATATTTTCAAAACTGCATATAATTTTTCAATACCATTACTTCCAAATTGAGTACTTTCTTCCACAAATATTGCAGGTTCATATTCATCTACATTATCATTCTTAATAAACCTTAATCTAACCATCCTTCTTGTAACAACTTGTCCTTTTTCATTTAATATTGCAACTGCTTTATTTGCACCATTCATAGTATAACCTGTAAGTCCTCTGTTTAAAGAAGTACCATATGTACAACTTTGGCATTTAATTTGTCCTGGATAATTACCAATATTAAATAAGGTATAAAAATCATCAGTGAACACAGCCCTATATGTTTCATCTCCTAAAACCACTTCATACTCCATGTTTTGTTTCCATAATTCAGCTGCTTTTAATCTAGCTTCAGTTAATCTGAGATACTCTGTTATTTTAGCATAATCTTCCTTATACGCTTCGTATTCATCATATTCTTTATATTCTTCATAATCTTTTATCTGTTCCAGATATTTTAGCAAAGCTTCTCTTCTTGAAAGAGTTACTACAACTTCTTGCTCTCCCTGATCTGTTTCTTCTACTTCAACAGCCTTATTAAAAGAAATTATTCTATCTATCTCAGTCATTGCCTCATTACTTAATGTTAATATCAATCCATTAACTTCGCCTTCTTCTATTGCTTTCATGAATGCTGTATAATCATTTGATTCATAACGCCATTTAGCAAAATCTCCATCCATCTCATGTAAGAATCCCTCTAGTATAACAGAATAGATTTCATTTTCATTGATATTACTTAAAAACAGTTGAATAAGTTCAAAAATATCTCTTTCCTGATGATCTTTCCACTCAAATCTGGGATTATTTACAGAGTACAAAGTTAACTCTTCAACTAATTTATCATTAATTACATCAATATCATTTGTTCCATATCTTTCAACTAAGAATTCATATTCTGTTAAATCAATTTTATTTTTAAATATACCAACTAATCCTTGAACTTTAACTTTACTTAAATCAGTAAAAAGTTGATCAAAAGCTTCATTATCAAAGTATCCATTATATATATCTATAATAATATTCTCAGAAGATCTAAGTAATTTTGCATTAAGCTCTTCAGGATATATCTTCATTGTCGCGCCTTTACTTACTTCAAGTAGTTTCCTTATTTTTCTTAACAAAATCATAAGTTCATTGTATGCATCTTCTGTTACTTCAGGATTACTAATATCATATTTATTATTTATATGATTCATCAAACTTCTAAATAGTCTTCTTTTTATGATACTATATTCCTTAACTTGACCAAATGATGTTACACTTTGATCACCAATTTCTGAAAGAAGTTTTAGTTCTTCATATAATTTATTTTTCTTATCAGCAGATGATCCAACAAATCTAGGATTTGTATTAATATCTCTTATTAATGTTCTAAATTGATCTAAAACATCAGTGTCATATTTATTAATAGCACCACCAAGATATTTAACACTAGTTTTATATTGCCTGTATTCTTCAAGATCATCTAATCTTGTTAATTTAAGCAATGCCTCATAATACATGTGTGATATTTGGAATTTTTCTTTTTCTGATTCTTTTCTTTCTACATTAATTGCTGTTTTTATTTTTTCTAGCTCTTCTAGTGCGAATTTATCATTTTTTATTTTACCAGTAGAAGGCAAATCTCTTTTATAGATACTCTTTAATGGCTTAAGGAGTTCTTTTTTCTGTTTTTTGTCTTTTGTTAATGCATAATCAACATAATCAAGCAATAATTGATTGTTTCTTAGAACATCTCCTCTTTCATTTAACAATCTCACAATAAATTCTTTGTTTCCAAATTTACTTATTGGAGTATTAGATCTTATTTCATCCATAACCCCAACAACAATATTGTTATCTGTATTTTGACTTAATAAAATGTTCATATAAATTCTAGTTTTACTTTCTTCTGGTAAAGAATCAAATAGATCTAGTATATCATTACCTAATTGATTTCCTAAAATATTGTTATTACTAAGTTCATTAATTGCAGATATAACTATTTTTTCTTTAGCAAGTGCATCAATACTTTCCAATTTAAACTTGAATAAACCAATAAGATCAAAACCATGTTCATCAGCAATTTCCTTTATACTTGAAAATGATTGTGCTTTATTTAGTTCATCTAAAATATCCATTAAATCCCTTGTTACTGCAAGTTCATCTTTCTCTTTTAATTGCTCAGCAAAGTCATTTAATGTACTAATTTTAGCTTCCAATACAAACAAGTTTGATAATATCCAAGATAATCTATCAATAATCAAATCAGGATCTTCAGTTTCTAATGCTGGTAATCCCTTCTCTTTTCGTTCTTCAATAACTTCACTAATTCTATTTTTAATTGATTCTTTTAATTCATCTATTGATTGCTTAGGATCTTCTTTAATCATCCTAATTACTTTTATTACTTCATCTAATGTTAAGAATTCTAACAATTCCATTATTTTTGGGATTTCAATTTGGTATAATGATGCATCATTCTTAAAATATTCATCAAATATCTGTGTTTGTGTAACTAAATGATCAATACTCTCTTTTAAACTAAGTTCGTCAGCTGTATCAGTCTCTCCAAATAATGCAGGTAAATTTTTAGCAGTAAACATATACAATAAATGCTCAAATAAACTTGTTTTCTCATCCTCACTCATTCTAAATTCTTTAGGATGTAATGAAACTTCTTTATTCAATAAATATGCAACCCTGTTTGCTGGATCAATAATTTCAGTTCTTCTTAATGCAGTCATTATTTCTGGTTTTTGAGCAATATAAGTTGCTAGTTTAATGTTAATACCTAATGCTTTTTGTAAAATAATAGGAAGATCAGAAGCTCTTGAAAATACAATCGCAAGATTCATATCTTTTTTAATGAAATCGAGAGTTACATCTTTACCAAGCATTTTTGCAATTTTTATATTTTCCTTGACAGTGAAATCCCCTACCATATTTTTTATGTTATGAAGAATAGCAGTAGTAAGTATCCTCGTATCTGGATATTTATGATATAATTTAGCAAATGCTTTAGCAACTGAACTTTTTTTAATTTTTGAAAAATAACCAAGATGAGTATCTGAATCTGAAGGATAATCTATAGTATCCATATATTTATACCAAAACTCAACTTCATTATCATCAACATTAGTTTTTTCATCTTTTTCTCTTGCTGTAACATAATCATCAATGAAAGGGAATTCATCATCTTTTAATTCTAAAACAGAAGATAAGAGATAAGAGATATCAAATTTATTAAACATATCAACTATTTCTAAAAGATAATAATGATATTTTTTGTTTTTCATAATTAATTGTATACGTTCTTGTAACATGGGGAAATCTTTATGATCATAATATTCATCAACAAATCCTCCAAGATGATCAAAAACAGTAATTACATAATCCAAACTAATATCTTTATCACTAAACAAATCAATAATATTTTCATCGAATGAAGTTTCTCTTAATAGACTATTTACATTTTTGTCACTATTTTCATCATTAAAACCAAACATTGCATTTCTATAATCACCAGATGCTTCAATTTTATTCATACTATCAATTAGATTATCTCTGTTTTCATAAGCATGTTCTGCATCAGTTATAAACCACTTTAACAATAGATTAACTTCCCTTTGATCTTCAACTCCAAATACTACTGGAGTAGTATATCCACCTGCTTTTCTTAATTTACCTACAAAATCTTCATCAGTTAACAAATATTCAAGAGCTTCAAAATAATCTGTAAGTATTTGCTTTTGATCACCTGATGATATTATTTTACCAGATAAAGTTCTAATAAGTGATTTAATCATCCCATGACCTTGGTTTGTAATTACATCTAATAACTTCTCATTTGTCAAATATGATAATAAAACATCCCTAGCACTATCTTCTTTACTAATTCCTTCATTCTCATCAGTTAATATAATTGAATCATAAACTTTAAGAAGTCGTCTTCTTAGACCATAATCTTTAAAGTCACGCTTCATTATCTCATATAATCTTTCATCCATATCTTCCTTCAGTGTTAATTCAAATATATTTTTAGGAATGTTATCATTTTGAACAACAGCATCTGATTCGAAACTTAATGGTTCTTCATTGGAAAGAAGTTTTGCAAGGTTTTCAGATAAAGGCATTTCCATTAATTGTTTTCTTGGATAACCTTTAGCTTTTTTATTATCAGTAGAATAAAAATTAGATCTATCTAGATTATCTAAAAAGTAAATCAAATATTTTATAACACCTTCTCCACTTAACTCAGATTCCATTATTTTTCTTGCAACATCTTCCATGTATAACTGATCTAATTGGTATCTGTCATAAGCTTTAAACATAGAATATAATGACATAGACTTAAGATATCTAACTCTTTGTTCTTGTGTAACACCTTCCATTGACAAGAGTTTAGCAATATCTGCTGGCTTAAAATCACTATTTTCATCCAATCCATTTTCTTGTATACCATCAATAATATTGTTAACACCTTCTTCTCCAATATCCATCTTAAGAACATCTTCAAAGTTCTTTAGTTGTTTAGCAATAATAGCAGGTTCATTTCTGCCATAGTTAAGCCTAGCTTTTTCTAAATAAATTTTATCTAGAACATATTGCATGTTTTGCTTAGGAATATCTAACCCTAAAAGTGTTGAAATAATATCTGAGTTAAAAAAGAACTCTGATGCAGTATTAAATTCATTAATTGGTTTATTAAAATATCTCAAAAACATCAATATTCTTGATTCATCAACACCTTTCTCTACCAATGAGATTATTACTTTAGAAAACTCATCACCATCTCTGTTTAATAAATATTTATCTACATCAGATGTCATCAAATGAGCGTTTATAATATTAAGCAACCATAGTTTAGACTCACCAATTTTTAAGTTATTATAACTATTAATGAGTTGTTCCCTAATCTTTTCATCAATTACTACTTCTTTAATGTTTGACTTATCGTGTACATCAACCTCTTCAGGATCTAATTTAAGACCATTCGCAACCCTTAAAATACCAGATAGCTTAGAATTAAGTATAGGGTGACGATTATCAAATATATTTTCAAACATACTGTTTAATCTATCAGCATCCATGTCTGAAAAGATTTCATTGATTGTTTTTTCCATGAGAAATTTATTATCAAGTGCATAGTTGGGAGCAATTAATTCAAAAAAGCTTAGTCTTACTTCAGGATTTAATTTTTCTGCAATCTCTTTAGTCATTAATATGCCTTCTAAATAACGCTCTGTCCAGCCCTCATATACAAGTCCTGTTCCAAATGATTGAGTGTATTCAAAGTCAATGCCTTCATTAGGAGATTGAATTGGTGCATTCATTGAACTAAGTGCTTCTAAGATGAATTCATTGTCTATAATTTTATTAACATGCTCATCATTTCCTAATCCTGCAATATATACAAAGATGTTAGTATCAAGACCTTCATAATCTAATATTCTTTTTTTAGCTGGTGAAGACATAACCATCCTAGCTAAATCCACAAATGTATAAGGTTTAATATAACCATGTGGTGCTGCATTTATTAAAATTGTTTTATCAGCTTTGTAGCCCCATTGTTTGTAAAGTTTCATCAATACTAAAACTTCATCTTTTGTTATATCAGAATATTCTTTTATAAGTTCATTAATAGGGCCAAATTTATTATTATCAGGTGAATGTTTACCAAGCTTAGAAACAATATTCCAATCTAGTAATTCTTTTATCTTTTCTTTATCTTTAATTGTTGATAATGCTTTTAAATAGCTATCTAAATAATGTATTATAGGCCAAGTATTATCAACACTGTATATAAGTCGTCTTGCAATTTCTTGATCTTCTAGCACTTCCCTTAAATTAGGATAGTTATGATACGCCATTATATAATCCCTATATCCTCTTGATTCTACTAACATTGGATTAGAATTATCTCCATCTAAATTAGCAAGTTGATAGGGCCTAATCTTTGCAAGTGTCTTTGCAAAGTTACTATTGTCCTGATGCATATGTAGCAAGATAGCTTCACCAATATTTGCCATCACACCTTCATTAGTATAACCAAAGAAAGCTTTATCATTCTCATATTTAATAGGGTTTTGTCCTGGCACATTCATTAAACGCAATGCAAATAAATCTTTAGTTACATAGAAAACAACACCATCTGTCATTGTTACTTTATAACCATCTACTTCATTTTGCATAAGTATTTTCTGTTCTTCAATTGATTGAACAACAAACTTTCTTTCTGTTAATACCTTTACTACAGATTCATCACTTCCTCTACCATTAAATAATTTACTTAATTCTTTCTCAGAAGTTGCTTGTGATCCACTTAAAACTTTCCTACTTTTTGTAAATAAGTTAGGGAATTTACTTGTGACAGGAATAATTAATTTATCATCAATAAATCCTGCAACTTTGTCTCCTGAAGTTATTGGTATAATCCAGTCATATTTATTTTCTAATGCAGTTAAGATATTTTTGATTTGATCATCTCTCAGATATAATTGTTTCAAAACACGTTGAATATCATAAGATTTAACATAACCATAACCATCATTATACATACTACCTAAAAATAATCGAAGAATAAAATTAGCAATTTTTCCTTGATCTCTTCTTGCTTCTGATGATGCTTCTGTTATTACTTCTTCAATGTCATCCCTTAATTCACTTTCATCAATATTCTTTCTGTCTTTTTCATTTACAATCTTATTTCCCCAACTTAATTTTGGCCATAATGTGTACCTACCTAATTTATAACTATAATAAGGCCATGATAGAGGAGGAGCAAGAGTTAATGCTAATGGCATAGCAACAAAATTACTAAATAATTTTTCTTTTTTTCTTGTTTCTTCATTTTGCTTCTTAAATAACATGTACCTAAAATTATTTAAATTTCTAGTAAGATCATAATCACTATAAAATAAATCACCTAATTCATGATCAACATTATCAAGTTGTTTTAATGCCTCATCATATTTTCCAGCAGCAGTTTCAATAAAACTATTCTCAACACCCTGAACAATCAAATTCATTTCATGATCTAATAAATTATTAGCTTCTTCTAGCTTAGCAATTGCTTCATCTTTTTTATCATCTTCTTTCAATTGTTTTGCTTCTCTTATTAAATTCCTTATCTGCCCAATTAATAAGAAACAATCACTACAATCATCTTTTAATCCATTAACGTCAACAAATTCTTCTAATGATGATTCTAATTGTGCTTCTGCAATCTCAAGAACATCTTTACCTGTTTCAACTACTGATGTTTCTTGTTCTGTAACTTGTGTTTTTAATTCTACAACTGGTATTTCTTCACCAACAGATTCTTTCTCAAGTTCAGTAATATCTTTAACAACAGGCTTTTCTTCATTAATAGATTCTTTTTCTTGTTCAGCTATTTCTGCTCTCTTTTTAAGTCCTTTAGCAATATCAACTTCATCCCTAACTTTACTATACAAGTCCCTATAGTCTATAGATTCTTCATTAACTCCTAAATAAGAAGAAGGTAATTGATTAAATAATGCAATTGCTTCATCAACTTCTACACCCAAGACTAACATATTTTTTAAAGTTAATAATATTGCATAATTCTCTGCTTCATTTGATGCTTTAACATACAAAGAACTTAATTTTGGCTTAATTTTTTCAAGAGATACTCTTAGAACATTATCTAAATCACTGTCTTTTAAATCTGCATTTTTTAATTCATCAATAAGTTTAGCAATATCAATTAATTCTACTGGATTTATTATATCATCTATCTCTGCTGTCAATGTTTTATCTATCTGTTCCAACATTTCTTGTTTTAATTCAGGAGAAGATAATGATAATTTAAGTATTTCCATAAAAGCATAATTTTCATTATAATCAACTATATTAACTTTAGATATTATCTCTCTAACATAATCATGAACAATAGTTAACTCATCTTTTAAACTACCTTTTTCCTCTAATGTAAATTGTGGAGCATATTTATTAACTAAGCCAAACAATATATTAAGAGAACTTAGATAATGATCAGTTTTCTGATTTTTATAATTTGCTAACTGAGGTGTTAATTGTTTTAAAGGATTAATTATAGCATCTCTAGCTTCTTTTACATCATCCAGATAAAACACCATAAAAATCATACTATTATAATCTTCAAAAGATTGAACATTTGAATAATCCATTGAATATATTCTTTTAGTTGTTTCAATTGCTATATCCTTTGCTTCATCTGTTTTGTAAGCATCAGCAATTCCATCTTTGTATAAAATTGCCATTTCTAATGAAGTGATTGTTGAAGCAACCGGAATAAATAAATCAACACCTTGTTTAACAATATCTTTATTTGATGATGCTAATAAAGAATTTATTATATTTGCCTTTATTATATCAGGGATTGAAGTATCTAAATCAACTATAGCTGCGATTTCATATACTACTCCATCAGAAGCAGTATGAATAATATTTGATAAAATACCACCATAAAAATCTAATTTATCAGTATCAGTTTCTTTTTTAGATGCTTCTACTAACTCTGAAATTATTCTGTTATAAACAGAAGGATTTTCATTTAAGAGTTTTAAAAATCCTAATGACCAATTAGAATTAGGATCAAATTTCTTAATTGACTTTAAAACATTTGAAACATATTTATTAATAGCAACATTATTTGATTTTAATGCTGCACTAAGAAACTGAGAGAATCTATCTGCATCATTCATTATATCAAGTGAATCAAATAATTTAAGTGCTTCAAAAGCAATACTATCATCTTCAGATTGTATTGCTTTAGCAAATATTTCATCTAAAACAATCATTTCTGCAGAATCTGCTTTTTCTATATGTGATAATGCAAATTCTAATAAAGTTGGCATTGCTTCAGTACTTCCTATTTTTATAAGATGTTGAAGATAAGCAAGCTTCATTTGCTGGTTTGTTTCTTTTTCAAAACGCTGAATTATTTTTTCTGTAATTTCTTTATTATTGATATCATCAATTGCCCATGAAACAGGTGAATTTTTAATAGAATCTGTTGATGTTGCATCTAAAATTGAATCATATGTTGATGGATTATTTAAAATACCTAATGCTTTTAGTGATAACCACCTTAAATTTTCATCATTTCCTTTTATATTACCTAATAACTCACCCATAGCTAAATTATAAAAACCAGGATCTTGCATCTTCTTAATAAATTCTTCAGGTGTTCCTTGACTAGAAATATGAGCTTTGTAAAGTTTAGGGAATAGTTTATTAACACTACTTACTAGTTTTTCTTGCCAAAATTGTTCATTTATTTCACCATTAGATGCTTGATAATACATCCATTTGACCATCTCAACAGATTTTCCTAGTTCAGGATCAGTTTGAGCACGGAACATAATGAATGCATAATTGCCAAACATTGCTTCTGCTATTGTTGCTCTGTGTTCAAATGGATTATGCATACCATATTCTTGTGAATATCCTTTCCTTAGTATTCTAACATTATTTTTATCACTTTCAAAATCCCATTTTTCTTCAAACACCATTGATGTAATATCCATCATATAATTAGTATGTTTTTCTACAATTACACTTTTCATAATTTCTGTCCATACATCACTTGTTAAGTCATATTCATCTGAAATAGGATCCTTACCAACATCAATATAATCACCCTCATGAAGCTTTCCATCTGCATCATAATAAGCATATTTAATATCATCAACTCCAGACTTCTTAAAATCTTGTTCTGTATTTATTTGTCCACCATAATAATAAATAATTGATTTTGGTTTTTTTCTTTTATGAAATTCTTTTACAAGACCATTATATCTATTATTTGTTTCATCAATTATTGAACTATCAATATTATCCCATCCAGGGAAGGAAATACCAAGCTCATCAATTAAATGGAAAAATTCATGTACAACTAAATGGTCTACAAGACCTTGTTCAAGATCATAAAAGTCAAGATACATCAGATCATCTGATGATAATGCAAGTCCACTTATTTTAAAATTAAAACTATCACTTTTTAAGTTCTTTACAACCCTTATTTTAGAAAGACTTTTTCTTATTAATGATTCAGGAAATTCTTTTAATTTATGTTCTATAAATCTTAATGCTAGTTTTTGTTCATCAACTGTTAATTGATCTCCTAAAGTACTATATAAATTTCTTTCTTCTTCATTTATTTCACTAAAATCAACTTCAACTCCCCCATATATAATATTAGTAGTCTTAATCTGTTCAGTTGATTTAACCTGTTGAGTTGATTTCACTTCTTCATTAGTAGTTGTTTGTGTTTGACTACTTTCTACTACTGTTTCATAAACTGGCATAACATTTGCACTTGCCTTAGACTGATCTTGTAAAAATCCAGGAAGGAATAACATTCCTGCAGCAGGAATAACCATCAAATATGGATGACTAGAAATAAAACTAGCAGTTCTTTGTAATTTTGTTTTACCTGAATGTTTCATAATCTTTCCTATCTCTATATTTAAATCAGGATCATCACTAAAAGATCTTGTTTGCATAGATTCTAATTCTCTAACTGCAGTTTCTCTTACTCTTAGAGATCCACTTGTTAATGCTCTACCAATTAACCATGCAGATTTTTTTGTTGGAATTAGTGCTAATTTCCTAATTGCATCTATTTGTTCCACACTATAAATAACAGAATCTTTTTTCAATATTTTCTTAGCTTCAGAATATACTTTATTTCTCTGGTCATAAATATTATCCATTAATATTTCCCTTGCTTCAAGAATACTTCCTTCAAGCTCAGTAAGCTCTTCAAATTCTGATTGATCCACATTATCTCTAGCTCTACCCATGTTATTATGCAATTCTACCATGAATAAATCTAATGCCTTAACAACATCAATCACTTCTCTATGATCACGAGCATTCTGGAAATAACGTTTCATTAATTTAAAATTAAATGTTCCATCTCCAATCATTTCTTCAATTTCACTATCAAAGAAAGTACCTTGCTTAGATAATTTTTCTCTGAATAAATTTATGTAACCACCCATAAACATACAACTTGTACAGATAGTATTAGCAAGAATTGGATTAATAACATCTAAAATAGAATCAG
>Ga0066608_1000173_pt1 | contig 42483 bp, 33 predicted proteins | sample SaaInlV_DNA_135m_FD_60377 | JGI IMG/M metagenome (GOLD analysis project Ga0066608, IMG submission 60377) | Marine microbial communities from expanding oxygen minimum zones in the Saanich Inlet - SI075_LV_DNA_135m | ecosystem: Environmental > Aquatic > Marine > Unclassified | place: British... | reverse complement strand
TTACAATTTTCTTAATATCAAATGTATCACCATCACCAATACCAGAACCTTTGTATCCAAAGTATAATGTACCTATTAAAGCTCCACCCTTAACAAATGACACCCATCCTGCAAGATTTGAAAATGCACACACAGTAACAACTGTAGTACCTGTTGCTTCCATTGCACCAGTATCACCAACTGCAGCACAGAATGTTTTTGCTGCATTCAATCCTTCTGTTGTTGGTGTTGTTACTGTTACTGGTGTTACTGCTGCGCTTAATTCAGTTGTCATAAGAACACCAAGTCCAAGACCTAATCCTAGTTTTTTTAATATCTTTTTTGTTTTCATTTTTTTTCCTTTTTATTAGTTTTTCACTAATTTACTTTATTATAATCTTTTTTTTTGATTTTTTTTTTAAAATTTTTTTTACCTAAAATAGAATAAATAAAAAAAGGGGAATGCTTTTAAACATTCCCCTTTTTTTATTTATTCTGTTTTAGGTAAAGGTTTAGGTTTACCTGAACCTTTACCATACTTCCAATGTTTTGAAGCTTCTTTTGTAATGTCAAATCTTCCTTTTATTGTTGTTCTATTACATCTACTTCCTGTTTTTTTGCTTCCTGTTCCTGATACTTTTTTACCCATTTTTATTCCTTTTTTTTTTAATTATAATTAAAAGATACTTAAAGTATCTTAAATTATACCTATGCTTGTTCTTCTTTTAAATGTTCTGCCAGTTTATCTTCAATCTCTTGTAGTAATGCTGGTTCTTCAATTAATTTATCAATAACTTTTGGTTTTCCTTGACCTAATTTATCATCTCCATAAGAAAACCATGAACCTGCTTTTTCAATGATTTTAGCTTTTAAAGCCATATCTACAATTTCTGCTTCTTTCAAGAAACCTCTACCAAAGTATATTTCTGTATCAACTTTCTTAAAAGGAGGAAAAGTTTTATTTTTTGCTGCTTTCACAATAACAACATTCCCAATCTCTTCTTCTCCTTTTTTAATCGAACCTTTTCTTTTAACTTCAAGTCTTACAGAAGTATAGAATTTAAGTGCATGTCCCCCAACTGTATCAGTTGTTGGTCCATACCCCATTCCTCCTATTTTATCTCTTATTTGATTAATAAAGATAACAGTAACATTATTATCATTAGTCTTAGCAGTAATTTTCCTTAAACCTTTGTTTAATACTCTTGCCAGGCTACCCATTTGTTTATCTTCCATTTCGCCAGAAATCTCATCCAATGGAACAAGGTTTGCAACACTATCAACTACAATTACTTTAAAAATACCAGAATCAATTGCTGCTTCAATAGTTTCAAATGCTCTCTCAGCAACTGATTCTTGTTGAATTGCAAGAAGGTCTGTATCAATACCTAAGTTTTTTGCATATTCTAAAGAAAATGCTTGTTCTGAATCAATTAAAAGACAATCTAAATCTTTCTTTTGAGCTTCTTTAATTACATTCAATGTAAGTGTTGATTTACCTGCACCTGCTGGTCCATAAATCTCTGAAATCCTACCAATTGGAAATCCACCTACACCATCTGAATCATAACCTAAGATTGAATCAATTAAAAGTGACCCTGAAGGAATTCTTTTAATGTCCATAATTCCCTTTGAATCACCTGCTCTCATAATAGGTGAAGAATCTTTACCATTACCTTTGTTTAATCCAGTATTAAACTTATCCATTAAATCAATTCTTGCTTGTTTTTGTTCTGCTTGTTTATCTTTTGCCATTTTTTATCCTTTTTATTCTTCCAATTTTTGCTTCAGGAATAAACCTGTATAACCTTTTTCTAAAAGTTCTTTATTATTTTCAAATCTTTCTTTTTTTGTCATTTTATCAAACTTATAACTTGAATAAAAAGATTTCATAACTTGTTTATGAGTTTTCTTCATAAAAAAACTTATTGTCTTTCTTTTATATAAGTAACAACATCACCAATTGTCTTCATTTTTTCTGCCTCTTCATCAGGAATTTCAAAATCAAGTTTTTCTTCTAATGTCATTACTAATTCTACTACATCAAGTGAATCTGCACCTAAATCTTTTGAAAAATTACTTTCAGAACTTAATGTATTAATATCTCGTTCTAATTCTTCTGCAACAATTTCTTTTACTGTTTCTAACATTTAATTCCTTTTTCTTTTATTTTTTTTTAAAAAACGTCTTTTTCTTCTCTTTGATAATCTTCATTTTTTTCTTCAATACCAAACTGTCCTTTAATAAATCCAATTTTTTGAGTTTTTTCACTTAATGTCTTTTCATTTCTTAAGAAAATAATTCTTAAATATAATGCATCATTTTTCATTTTATAATTTTTTGAAGCTTCTTTATTATATTCTTCATATAATGGTAAAGTTAAATCTTGTACAAATTCTTGTGTAGTACCATCTTTTTTTCTATTTGGAAAAGTTCGTCCAACAACAATATCTTTTTCTGCTCTGAAATCTTTTACTACTACATCATAACCTTTGTCTTCTTCTCTTTCTTGAAGTACAATTCTTTTTTGAAAAAATCCTACATTAAGTGTAGCACTAATTTTTCCTGTTTCAGTGTTTTTAAACACTTCTCCAAATTCCCTTTCATTTCCAAAGTTTCTTTCTATTTTTGTTGTTTTTTCGTTATTTGCTTTTCTAGGCATTTTGTTTCCTTCTGTTTTTTTGTTCAAGTTTTAATATTAAAAATATTTAAACCACCTTGTGTGCTTTGTTAAAAACATTTTAACTTAAACTATCTTAATCCTTACTTAAAATAAATAAATTAAGTTATATATATTTATTTATTTGTTATAATTAGACTATTATTAATTTACTAGGAAAAAATATGACAAAAAAATTATTACTTTTACTACCTTTAACTGTATTATATGCTCAACAAAATAATGTAGATAATATATTTACACCACCAATGGAAGAAATTAAACAAATTGAAAATAATCATAACTTTGAACCACCAATGGAAGAAATTAGACAAATTGAAAATGACTATAACTTTGAACCACCAATGGAAGAAATTAGACAAATTGAAAATGACTATAACTTTGAACCACCAATGGAAGAAATTAAACAAATTGAAAATGATGAAGATAAATTATTTTTAGAAGAAATTAAACAAATTGAAGCGGAAATAAATAAACAAAACTTTGAAGATTCAAAAAAAAAAATTAATCAAAAATACGAAGAATATCCTGGTGAAAAAAATATTATAAAATTAGATACTGAAATATGTACACAACAATTTTCTGCAGTTCAAAGAATCAATCCTAAAACAAATAAATGTGAAAATGTTTATTTAAATAATGGTTGTGTTATTAGTAAATTTAACTCTGGTAAAATGGAAGAGTCTAATTGGAAAAAATGTATAGGAAAACAACTTACAACTAAAGAAATATTAGATAGTAGAAAATAATATTCTACTTATCTTTTGAAGAAATTAAACTACTTTAATTTCTTCATCTTCCTCTATTTGAATCTTTTGATTTTTATATTTTGAAATATTAAATTGGATTTCTAACATAATCTCTTCAACAATAGACCTCAACCCTCTTGCACCTGTTTTTCTTTTTAATGCTTTTTTTGCAATATTATTAATTAACTCATCTGAAAATAATAAATCAACATTATATAATTTAAACAATCTTTGATATTGTTTGATTAGTGCATCTTTTGGTTCTAATAATATTTTTATTAAAACCTCCTCAGACATTTCTTCCAGTTCAGTAATCATATGTAATCTTCCTACAAACTCAGGAGTTAAACCATATTTAACTAAATCTGTATGTTCAGGTTTAAGAACAATTGCTTCCTCATCTTTTTTCTTATGATTTCCAAACCCCATTACTTTTTCTTTTTCTTTTTTCTTATCCATCATTCCTTCAAAAGAACCACCAACAATAAATAAAATATTAGTAGTATCTATTTCTTCATTAGACATACTTGTAGGGTTTTTTCTTTTACCATCCATAGGAACTACAACTTTAGAACCTTCAATGATTTTAAGTAATCCTTGTTGAACACTTTCACCACCTACATCCTTATTAATAGAAGGTCCCATACTGTTTCTTGCAATTTTATCAATTTCATCTATAAAAACTATTCCACATTGTGCCTCTTCTACTGAATTAGAGTTTTGAATTAATCTTGTTAAAACTGTTTCAACATCGTCACCAACATAACCTGCTGCCGATAAAGAAGTTGAATCTGAAATTGCTAAAGGAATACCTAATTCCTTTGCTAATGTTTGTAAAAGATAAGTTTTACCAGAACCAGTAGGACCTACCATTATTACATTTGATTTATTAATCATTTTATCTTTATTATTTATTCTTTTTAAATGATTACTAACTGCAACACTTAATGTTTTCTTTGCATTATCTTGTCCAATAACATACTCATCTAATATTTCTTTGATTTCTATTGCTGTTTTTTCTTCAAAAAATATTTCTTCTTCTTTCTTATTTTTAATATTTCTTTCTTTTTCAATTCCATCTATTATTATTTCACCACTTTCCTCCATGTTTTTAAAGATATTGAGACTTGCATTTGCACAATGATAACAAATACTTACGTTTTCTGATTCTAATAATGGATTTGTTCCACTTTCCTCTGAATTACAGAAATTACATTTTCTTACTTCTTCTTTTTTCAATATATATCCTTTTATTTTAATTAGATTATATTATATTAATCTTTAACTTAATTTTATATTAAAAAAAAACATATTTAATTATTAATTTATAATTTTTTTATCTTTTATAGGTTTTTTATGTGTTCTTATCTTGAAAAAAATTCTAATTATGAATTAGTTAACATTTTAGTTTTATTAAATAAAAACTCCAAATCACCTATACAACCTATATTGTTAGAAAAAATATATTCTACATTAAGTAGAGAAGAACTTCAAGAAAGAATAATGAAAAATGATATATATTATTTCTTTAAATTAAAAGAAGAATTAATTGAATCTTTTGAATGTGATTTATCTTTACAGGGATATATTAAAGATAAAAAAATCATTATTTCTGATTCTATTTTTAAATTAAAATTAGAGTTTAAGGATGATTTTTTATGTCACTATTTTGAAAAGATAATGATTGAATATTATGATTATATAATCACACACTTACACAATGCAAGAGATAAAACTATGTTCACAACTGATAGAGGTGAAATATCTATCTCTTATATAATTTAGTAGATATTCCAGTAAAAAAACCTCACCATCCATGGTTGGATTATTCAGACTAAGGAGTTTGACCTCTATCTTTTGATTGTGGCACACACGTACATATATCATAATGATTTTTACAAGTAACACATTGATTTCCAAAGATATATCCTGTTATTTCTATTTCTTTTTCTTCAGATATAACTTTATATACTCCTTCTTTTAATTGTCCTTGTTTTACTATTATCTTTGGTTTATCTTCTTCAATTGTTTTTAGTATTTGTTCTTTTGTTAATATTAAATTATATGTCTTATTAGGTAATAATAAATATGATTTAGATTTATCGTCCCATTCAAAACTAAGTTCTTCTTTAGCACCTTTTATTTTTAATTTTTTGAGCTCCATTACAGAAGTATCAACAATTACTCCGTTTAAAATGGTATCTCCTATTTTTATATCTAATTGTTGTCTCTTTTTTAAATCTACAACTTCTATATCTTTACTTTGATATTTATCATTTAGACCATTATCATCTAATAAAGTTAATTTTTTATTATTTAAAAACCATTTTGTTATCTTTTTATTTTTTTGATTTTCTAATGTTATTATTATTACTTTATTTTGTTTATCTTCAATGGTTGTTTCATTCACACTTGATTTCTCTTTATCTTTTTCTTCAACTTTTATTTCCATTACTTTTTCTTTATTCTTTTTTAAATTACTTTCTATAAAATCAGTTATTTTTTTAATATTTTTATCTGTATATTTGTTTGATTTAAATAATGAAATTGATTTTCCTTGGAATATTGTTGTCCATCTTTTTCCATTTGTGTCTGCTGGAAATGTTTTCAATAAAAATTCTTCTAATTTATCCAATTCTTCTTTTTTAAAGTTTTGTAATCCTATTATTTTATTCTTATCTGTTTCTCTTATTTCATAATTGAGATTATTCTTATCTGTTTCTCTTATTTCATATTTTATATCACTCTTTTGTGTTTGACTACTAAAAATCTCCTTATATTCTTTTTCGACTTCTTCCTTCTTTAATGATTTTACTCTTAAAGTATCAATATAATCAGTTATTTCTTTTATTTTTTTCATTTGGAAGTTTTTTTGTTTTTCACTTTTTGTATAAAATGATAAACTTTTATATTTTTTTAAATCTTCTAAACTTTGATTTTTGAAATTTTCATGTTTCTTTATTTCTTTAAAGATTTTATTAAGTTTTTTATCTTCTTTATTTAAATCAAATAATAGTTTTAGTGCTATTCTACCTTCTACTTCTTCTATTCTATAATCTTTCTTTCTTTTTCCTTCTTTTAATTCATTTAATATTATTAAATTCCCATTTTCATCAATCGCGTCTATTTCTTCTTGTGTTGTTTGATTTATATATTTATGATTATCATAGTAATCTATTTCTAATTTCCATTCAAAATCACTATTTTCATATTTTATTTTTTCTTGATTTTTTATTTTTCCTTGGTATTCTTCTTGTTCTTTTCCTTCTTGGGTTTTTCTTTGATTATATTCTTCTATTTCTTCTTTATTAACTATATTTTTTTTATATTCCTTTCTCTTCTTTATATCTTTTCTTTTAGTTAAAAATAATAATTCTTGAATTGCATTATATGAAACCATTTCACCATGTGCACCATTATAAAGATAAGCTCCATTTTCAAATGCAAAAAATTGGGTTTTAAATATATTCATTGCTTCTTCAACAAACTCTTTATTCTCTATTTCTTTTAATAAATCTTTTGAACCATTAAATATATTTATTGCTTCTTCAATTAATTCATTTGTTAATGAACCTGCTTCTTTTTTAACAAATGATTGACAAATATCACCTTTTCTTTTCCAATCTAATATATATTTTTCTTTTTCTTCTTCACTTAATGAGGTTTTTTGATTTATATATTCTTTTGCTATTTTTACTAAATAACTTGTCATTTGTTCTTGGAACAATATAGCTCCACCTGTAATATTTAAATTAGTAAAGTGTTTTCTTGTTTGTTTATGTTCTATTATATAGTCCAGGACTTGTCTTCTTTTAATACTTGAAGGTACTCTTGCATCTTCATTTATTTCTATTTCTAGAAAATCTTCTTCTTTACCTGTTTCTTTATTTGATATAATTGGATATCTTTTTTCAAAATATTCTAATAATTGATTTTTAGTTTCTACTGGATATTTTTTTCTTTCTAAAATTTCTCCATTCTCTATATTAATTAATTCCCTATTTTTAATTGAAAAATAGTATTCCCTCCCTTCAAATGTTAATAACTCACCTGTAAAAGCAGGTCTGTTTGAAGCTGTTGCAGTCATTAATTCATCTTGTGACACCCCTGAGTTTAAAAAATCTATATTGTTATTAAACTCAATAGGAAATAGTTTTTTTATTATTTCATTTGAATCATCACCTATTAAATTATTTATATTTATATATCTACTTTTTTTATTTTCAATTTGATACTTATTAAAACTACTAGTTATATCTTTTCCTTCATAATCTATTAATGTTTGACTTGTTTTTTCACCTTTTTTATCTTTTCCTTCTTTATTTAAAACAAATACTTTTAACCCTCCATACATTGTTTTTGTTGGTATTTTTTCTTCTTTTAAACCTTTATATTTTAATAACATTTCTTTTGCAGCATATGTTACTTGTGGTAAATCATTAACTATTATATCTTGTATTCTAATTTTACCTTCAATATCATCTAATATCCCATTAATATTTTCTTCATTTAAATCTATATTTTCTTCTCTTCCTACTTTTTGATTCAATATATCAAATGCTTTTTCTATCTCTTCTTTTGATAAATCTTCTTTTGATAATGGTATTATTTTTGTTTTACCTGTTATATATTTTCTATATTTTTTTGGAACATCAATCATTTTACAAGGATGTAATGCTATTTGAACCTCTCCACCTTGTAATTCTTTTTTTACTAAAAATAAAAAGAATCCTTTTTTATTTAATAATTCTACTGCTTTTTGTTTATTTTGTGAACTAACTTCAATATCAACATCTGCCATTGAAAATTTATATTGTGACATAAATCTTTCTGGAGGCATTAACTCTTTTATTTCTCCTAATTTTGTTTCTATGTGTGTATCTGGTAAATTAGTATAACCCATTAAATCAAATGAAGTAAATGAAGGAGCAGAACCTCTAATTTGTGAAAAGATACCATTGTTTTTATATGTATTAATTACACTATTCAATGATAAAAAATATTCTAATAAAGATTTTTGTTTTGTTTCATTAAAATTATCATATGTTAATTTTATAAGTTCCAATTCTTTTTCTACTTCTTTTTTTGCTTTCTCTGCTTTAGATTTATCTTCCCATTTAATAGAATCTATTTTTTTATTTGTCTTTTCCAACCACCATTCTTTGAATATAGAAAAATCTTCAATAATATTTCCAAATATCTCTTTTTCTACTTCAATTATAGGTTCTTCTTTATTTAATTCCAATTCATGAACTTTAGTTATACCTTCATATACTATTCTTCTTAGGTTTGTTTTTACAGTTTTATCTTCAGTATCTACTTGATTTAAATCCACATTGTATATTTTCTTCCAACTAGGAACTGTACTTGGTTCATTAACAAAAAAACATTCTTCTATCTTATCACCATATGGATCTATTCCATATATCAAATTATGATGATAATTTTTTCCTGATTCTATTATTTGTATATTTGCTTTCTTTTTTGTTTTGATTAGATTTTCTACTTTGTTTTCTACTTTTGATTTTTCTTCTTCTTCCTTTCTTATATCTTGAATACCTTGTAATTCTGTAAATGATATTTCTTTTATATCTTTTTCACTTTTTATTAAAAATCTTTTTTTTGTATCATACTTATTAAATTTAAATTTATATGTAATATTACCTTTTTTATCTTTTTGTTTAAATGTAATATAACTTATTAATTCTTTTTGATTTTTAAAGTACATTACATCTTTATCTGCTTTTTTTATTTTCTTTTTTTCTTTTCCTGGATTTTGAACTTTATATTTATTTGATAACAAACCGTGTTCTTTTGAAAGAAATTCTTCTTGTTTTTCTCCAATAAGTAATTCATTTATATCTGTAATTTTATTATTTGAAAGATTACCTATATTTTTTAATACTTCTGTTCCTTTTTTTATTTTATATGCATTCACTTCATTATCATCATATATATTTGATATTAAATGTTCTGTTGCTTCTCTACCTGATTGATCTTGATCTAATAACATTATTATATCTTCAATATTTTGATTATTTTGTAACATACTTTTTATAGTATTTTTCACTTCTTTTGTTGTTGCTGTGTTTACATTTGAAACAGTTAAAATATTTGATTGTTCTAAAAGATTTTGTTCTTTTAACATTTGTTTTAACGATAATTCATCCATTTTTCCTTCAACAATAAATATTCTTTTTGCTTGATTACCAACATTTGTTACATCAAATGTATTTGTATTTATCATTTTATATTTTGAATTATTTTTTCTATCTTTTGTTCCTGCTACTATACTTATTTTATTACCACTAATTTGATTTTGGTAAGGAAATAATATAGGATGTTCTACTGAAGAAGTTATTTGTTGGAAATCTTCTTTAAAAGTAATATCTTTTACTATTTGTTTTGTACTTTCTATTATTTGATTAATATCTGATCTATTTTTATCATTTTTATCCATTATTTCTAATTTATTAGTCATTTGTTCAGATATTATTTCTAGACTTTTATCTATTTCTTTCTCTTGAGATTGTCCTTTTAATATCGTTTTATATTTAATTAAAAGTTCTACTTTTGATTTATATAATGAGATGAAATCAGCTTGTTTATTTTTTCCTTCTGTTTTTAATCTCTGAAATTCTAAATCTATATTTTCTATTATTTTATAGTATGAATTTACAATCTCTTTCATTTCAAAATCTAAATCTTCTTCATTTAATTTAGATATATCTATAACACCTGATGCTTCTATTGTTTCACTTGTTAATTTTCTTTCTATTAATGTATCTATATTTCCATTTGTTATTGTTTTAGGATTTGATTTCAATTTATCAAATGTTAGTTTTGTTATAATTTCTTTAACAAACATATCAGAGTTATATCTTTCCCATTTACCATATCTATTTTCTATTATTATATCTAAAGTATCACTATCTATTCCTAAATCTTCTATTAATTGTTCCTCTTCATTTAGATATGGACTTAATTTATGTTTTAATAAGAACCAAATAACATTACCGTCTACACCATCTGGCCCAGGACCATCACTTGCAAATGATTTTATTGTCCCTCTATTTTTATCTATTGCTGGTGATTGTCCATTTATAATTGGACTTCCATTTTGTAATTTAACTTTTCTTACTTTTGGTAAGTTTTTTATTTGTTTTATAAAGTCTTCTGTAAACAAATTTTTCCCATTTAGTTTACTATTTGTTGATTTGATTATCATATTTTACTTACCTTGTTTTAGTGTTGATGTTTTTATTTTATTTAGTGCTTCTGGTATTACTAGATTATCCATTTTATCATATATTTTCTCAATATCATTTTTAAAATATTCTTCTAATAATTTTATAGTTGGTTTAATACTTTGTTTTATTTTACTTAAATTATTATTTTCTATTAACGCTTTTTCAAATAGTTCATAACTATATTCAGAATCTTTTAAAGACTCCTTGAGTTTTTTATATTCTTTATAAAGTTCTAAAGTTGCTTGAACCCCTATTACTTTTGACATTTTTTCTTCTAAAACATCTTCTTCTTCTTTTGTTATTTTACTTTTTGTTTTTAAATCAGTTATATTTTTTTGTAAAAAATAAATATACAACATATTTATTTTTACATCACTTCTTTGTTCTTTTGCTTTTTGGGCTTCTATTTCTTTTTCTTTTATTTCTTTAAACTTAGGGTGTTTATCTGTTATTAATATTTGATTACCATTATTGAAAAATTGTATTGTTTGTGGTATTGTTTGTTGTTTTTTTAGTCCTTGTATCTTATCATTTACAACTAAACTTCTTTTAAAAAAATCTATTTCTTGTAATATCTTAGTTTTAAGTTTAATTTCTTGTGTTGAATCTCTTTCCATTTTATGACTTTTTTCTTCTTTACTATCCAATTTATAAATTATTGGTTTTGTTATTGGAAAATGTTGTTCTAAGTCTTGTACTATTTGTGGTCTTTGTTTTTTTGGTTTTGTAAGATTTTCAACTTCCTCTTTAGTTAATAAATAAATAATTGAATGGGTAACACCATTATTATTTTCTATTACTTGACTTTTTACTGGATATACATCTTCATCATTAACATTTTCACTTTTTACTATTAGAATTCTATGTCCCCTATGATTATCCATATCTTCTGTTTTTAAACTACCTTGTTTTGATTTTATAAAATCTTTAATAGAATAATTTTTTGAATCTTTTCCATCATTTGATACAATTTCAAATTTACCTTCATTATTTATATAATTTAGATTTTTACTTTTCATACTACTAACCTTTTTCTTTCTTTTTATTATTATATTATTTTAATCTTAACTTTTTTTTAAGAAGTCTATTTTTTGTATTGATTTCTCATAACCTTTTAAATAATCAAACATTTCATTTTTTCTCCTATTTATGATTTCTATAGTTTTTTCTATAGTTTTGTGTGTAACCATTATCATAACACCTGTCTTTTTATCATAACACTCCATTATATAATTATTACTTTTAATAGAATTTATATATATAATTCTCCCGTCTATTTCTATTTCTTGAATATTATCTTTATCACTAAATTTTTTTTTGATAATTAAATCTGAATAATCTTTTATTTCTTCTGATTTAGAAATACCAGGATTTTTCCATTTATCTATTTTATTTTGCACATTGTTTAAATTGATAATATAGTCATTTTGAATTAATTGTTCATCCATTTTATCTTTTATTACTTTAATTTGTATTAATTCTTGTAATTTTTCAACACTTTTATCACTTGCTTCTACTTTTAAAACAATCTCTACAAGTGATTCTAAAATATTTTCTTTATGAGCTAATTTTTGTTTTATTTTTTTTCCTTTTGCTGGTTTAGTCATTATCTCAGGCAAACCTTCAACTAATACATTCATCTCTTTTACATCCAATAAATAAGAAATATCTTCATACAGTTCTGGATTTAATTGTATTAGTTTTTTATTTCTACTTATTTTTTGTTTTTTAACTATTACTTCCCTATATTTTTTTGAATATATTTCTTTTATATATTCTTTCGCTGATTCTATATTATCTTTTGTTATTTTTGAAATATTATTTTCTTTTTTAAATTTTTCTATTGTATCACTTATACCCTTTTTCCCCATAACACCTTTTTTTATATTTTCTCCATCAATATAATAATCAGGTAGTGCACTTGATATATTATCACTTGAATCACCTTCAAATATTTTTTGTAATAATGATTCATATCCAACTATTTGTGCAAATTTTTCATCATTTTCTTTTTTTGAAGAAGGGTTTAATTTTACTACCTTTCCAATATCATTAGTGGTTAAAGTTTTATTTGTATTTGCTAAATGATTTTGATCATTATCTGTTGTTATTATTACAATATTTTTATTATTATTTTCTTTTAGGACTTCTTCCACTATTAAACCATGATAATCATCTGCCTCGTAACCTTGCTCAAACCGAACTCTTTTGTTATTTTCTTTTATATAGATATTTTTAATAATATTCAAAATATCTATTACTGAACCTTGATTTGTTTTATCTCTTCCTGCCTTATATGTGTTATCTTTTTCTTCTTCTACTTCTTTATATTGAATTCCTTCAAATTGTAATGGTTCTATTTGATTTTGTAATAAATAGTTTCTTCTCCAAGAGTATGAATCAAATGTTAATATTTGATTTTCTTTTTTTGTTTCTACTATTTTACCTTCTTCATTTACCAAACCATTCCTTTTTCTACTGGATATTAAACTTTCAATTGTTTGTAATATTAATTTTATTGTATCTATATTTTCTGGTGGAAAATTTTTACTTATCTCTTTTTTTACCTTCTCTTTTCCTTCTTTTGTAGACAACCTTTCATCAATATTTTTAAAGAAATCTGTTATTAAATTAATTCTTTCCACTTTTGTTTCTTCCGTTAATTCTTCTCCATTTTTATTCAATCTAATTTCAAAAATTTCACCTTTTAATTTTTTACCATAAATTACGACACTTAATATTCGATTAACTAAATTGTTCATATCTTGTATTTCTATTAACTCTACTTCCTGTTTCATTTTTTTCCTTTTTTATTATTATAAAATATTTAAGAAAGTTTTGATTAAAGATTTTTCTATAAAAATATCTTATAAATTGTTTTTTATTGTATAATAGAATTATGGATACAATAAAAACACTAGAACAAATAAAAACATTTTCAATAAAACAAATTGATTTATCACTTTCGTTTGAAGATAATATTATTAATAATTTTGGACAAGAAGCATTAGATATATTAATTAATTTTTTTAATCAATACCATTCTAATACAAGTACTTTAAATATTAAACCTTTATTTGATTCTGAAATAGAAGCATTCATTGCATTGTCACTACATGATTTAGGTAAAACTTATTATTTAATGATTAAGGATAAAAAAATTCAAAATTAATTTTTTTAGTGCAATTTTTTTTTATTTATTCAAATATATATAAATTGGAATAAACATGTGTAAACTTTCACAAACAAAAGTATATTGTGATTCTTCAATAATCACAGAAAACAATGAAGAAATTGGTAATATAGGAATTGAAATAAGTTCCTATAAACAAAATTCTTTATATTACAGAATTAGTAATATAAAATTAAAACGTTCTAGTGCAAATGAATTAGAACAACTTTCTATTTATCTTGCTATCGTTCTTTCACAAAAAATCAATACTAAACATTTATTTGTCTTCAATGACAATATTACTGCAGTTAGAAACTGTATTTTAGAATTAAAAAAATTGGAAGATTCTTTCCCTTCTTTACAATCACTTCAAATTGGTTGGATTCCAAACACTGAATTAGAATTATTTACAGTTGATTTTTTATCTAGAGAATCACATAAAAAAACCCTCTCTTACCCTCCAGAAATATTAAATAAATTAGGTAATTTAACTTACATTGATATTAAACTTCCGGATAATTACCCGGCTTTAGATAATGACTCTTTTCTTAATTATGTAAAAAATGAAGGTTTTTTATTAAAATTATTTTTTGGTTTATTTGAAAATTTTGATGAAAATTGTAAATTATCTTTAATAAAAGAACATTTATACCCTAAAAAACCTGCAATATCACATATTCAAAAAAATAAAGATATATATTGTGTTTCATTAACAAGTAAAAATTTTTTTAATATTGACTTTTCTAGATTATCAAGTATTACTGATATATCTATAGACAGTTATGAATATTTAAAAAGTAAAATATCAACTTTACAAGAACAAAAATCTATTGAATTATCTATTGCTGAACAAACTTTAATTGAAGAAAAAACTTCTTCTTTTAAGGAAGAAATTATTAGTAAAAATGTTTCAATAGAAGAAATAAAAAATACTACTATTTCAAACACTGATAACGTAGATATATATGAAGAACAAAAAAATAAATGGGAACCAATAGGGTTAACTCAAAGTAAAAAAGAAGAATTAATAACTAAAAACCCTTTCCTTAATCATAAAGTAAATGAAAGAGATAATTTATTTATATTTAAATTAGAACAAGATAATTCTTATTCCTTACTATTTAACATTGGTGACAAACCAAGGAAATATTCACAAATTAACTTCACATTTGTAGGATTTAAATCTTTTTTTAATTCACAGGGTTATGGAAAATTTAAAGAAAAAGATTTAAAATTAATTTTTAATCTTTTAAATAAAAGTGAAAATAAAAAAATAACATTTAAAGAGTTATCTAATTTTATTTATTTTTTATTAATGCTTGATTACAAGTCAACTGATAAAAAGAAAGTGTTATTTTTATTAAATTATCTAAAAGTATTTGGAACTAATAAATTTGTTGTTTTATATTCTTTATTCACACAGAAACATAGTAAAATGATAAATGATGAATTAAATAAATCACAAATAAAAATTAGTGGCGAAATACTTCATAATTTCTTAGTAAGATACCCTAAAGAAGATTTTTCATTAAATAAACAAACATTTATAAATTATTATTTAAATTCACTCTTTTAAAATTAAAGTTGGAATATATCTTTAAAAATATATTCTAACTCTATAACTATTATATTATCTAAATAAAGTAATGGTATTTTATTTACAACATTTATATCAGATATACTTGGATATAAATATCTTAATGGTCCTTGAAGCTCTTTTGAGTTAAATGAATGTGGTAACTCTTCTATTAGTTTTTTTAAATCTATATTTTCTTTTGTGTATAATATTTCATTAAAAACCATATATTTACTACTATCATTATATTCCTTTTTAAATTGATATATTTCATCCAATTTATTTATATCTATAGTATTAAAAATTTCTTTTTCTATTTTATTAAGTTGATATTTTTTATTATTTATAAATCTTTCAATTAAATATTTCTTTTTAAAATTAAAGAACCCAAAGTCGTGTAAATTTAAAGTTTTTGTTGTTTTATATTCTTTTTCTATATTCATTTATTTATTATATGTTTTTTTCTTTTTCTTTTTCATTCTTTTTTTAGTATATAAAAAAAAATATATTTTCTTTATACTTTATTATATAAATCAATAAATGGATAAATAAAATGACGACTTTAAAAAATATAAAACTTGGTATTCTTACCCTTTTAAGTGTTTCTACATTATTTTCATATAATGAGATTGGTGAAACAGTAAAAAACCACCTTGATTCTGTTTCTTTCACTCCCATAGAAGAGGATTCTGGATTTCTTGTTGGTTTTGACCAAGAAGATAAAACTGTTTCTTTAGGATTTAGACTAAAGACTCAAGGTTCTTTTTTATTTTCTGTTAAAGAAGGTTTATTTGGAACTGTTGGTTCTGAACAATTAGATTTTTCTTCTGTTAAAACAAATTATGTTTCTTATATTCGTGATAGAGAAAGATACTCATTAGAAGCCTCTTTAGGATTTTCTTCACAATCAGAAATATTAAGTTCTGGTGAAAAACTTGGTCAAGTTAATGATGTTTTAGGTTATGCTATTAGAGCAACATACAATGTATTTGTTTTTGATAAATTCACAATGGATTTAAGTTATTCATTACCTATGATTATTGCACAAGGTACTGCTACATTTGAAAAACAAAATTGTTATACAGATGAATATAATAAATTACATTGTTCTACTATCACTAATTCATTAGTAACTAAGTTACCTCAACAATCATTAGAATCAAGGTTTTCACTTAAAATCACAAACAATTTAAGTGCTAGTGGTTATTTTGAATATGTTAAAAATGTATCTTATACTGAAGAAGTTAGAAAAAAAATAAATATTAGTTTAAGTTATTCTTATGATTTAAATACTATTTAATTATAGAAATTTTTAATATTAAGAATTTCTACTATTAAAATATATAAAAACATTTTAATTCTTTATAATAATTAAAAACACATTAAGGAACTACCATGAATCAATTTACCAACTTTATTAAACAAAATGAAATAATTAGACTAGAATTAGTTAATTCTACAACAAAAAAATATAAATTTTCTTTCTCTTTTTTCATTTGGAAATTATTACAAATCTTCTCTTTTATTTCTATGTTATTTATAGGATTAAAATTTTTAACTCTTTCTATTTTATCTTTTGTTAAACCTGGTGGCCCAATCGAAACTATGTTAAGAGACCTTCCAGCATTATATGAACCATTCTATGAAACATTCATATACCATGTTTCCATTTTTAATGCATTTTCAGTAGAAGAAAATTTCTTAGGTGTTGTTGTAGCATTTATAATTTTTTCTTTATTAACAGAATTAACTAACTATGGTAAAAAGAGAGAAGCATTTTTAAAAATACTTACTCCTATCTATTATAACATTTTAGTTAAAGGGTTATATATTCCTATTTTTAAACAAGTATTTGGTAATAAATCAAACATTAATGTTTCAAATAATAATCAACATTTCAATGTTCATTATAACATTGAAGGTAAATCTGTATTTATTGATTTTTTACCAAAATCTATTAAAATTGAAATTAAAGATAATTTATTAAAAACTGCTTCTTCAGATAAAAAAGTAGGTTTAAATAATTCTTTCTTAAATGAAATTAAAGATTATCCATTAGTTATTGATACAAATATCAATATTGGTAGATTCACTACTACTATTGATTTAACTTTATGTGATACTTTCACTCCTAAAAACATTAGAAGAAGTTTGACTGGTTCTAATGTTGAAAATGATTATTATTTAACTAATAGAACAATATTAATAGAAAAAACAAATAAAATGATTAATGATTATATTTCTAACTATTATTAATATTTAGAGAGAGAAAGAAGAACTTCAATAAAGAAGTTCTTCTTTTTTTTTGCTTATTTTTTTGAAACTTTAAACATTATCGGATTAGAAACTTCACTTTCTAATCCATCATTATCAATACCAATTATTTGATATGATACTTCCCCTCCATGGTTTATTTTTTTATCTTCATACACAGTACCTTCTATATCTTTTATAATTGTTATTTTTGATTTTAATAACGATACTTGTTCTTTTTTTATTATTTTAAAACTAAGATTTCTTTCATCACCTTTCCCCCATTCTAATACTACTTTATCATTAGTTATAGTATTCCTAATAAAATATGGTGTGTTTGGTTTTTGTTTAGTTTTCCCATAAATAGGATTTTTTTGCATTTTACTTTCTAAATCATCTTTATCTACTGCTGTTACATAAAATGATTGCGCTAAATCATCTTCTTTATAAAATATTCTTGCAAAAGTGTTTTTAGTTTCACCTATTTTTTCAACTGCTATTTTACCCAATATATTTGACATTTTATTATCTGTATATATATTGTATTTAATAATATCTTTTTCTTTACTTTCTTTCCAATTTAAATCAATTGCTTTTGGAAAATTATTTGAAGCAATTACATTTACTATTCTATTTGGTAATTTTTTTGTTGTTGCTAATACAACTTTTGACGGATCTGACTTTTGATTTTCATTTGATATAGATATAATTCTATATTTATAAGTTTCAAAATTTCCTAAATTAGTATCCAAATATTCTACCTGTAACTTATCTAAAAGCTTTATTTGTTCTACCCACTTACCTTTTATCTCTTTTTCTATTATATAACCTTTTACTCTATTATCTATTTGTGGCCTCCATAATAGTTTTATTATATTAGGTAATCCACTAACTGCTTGTAAATAACTTGTTGGTTCTATTCTTGTTGTAGTTTTAGTATTTAATTCTTTTGAACTATATGATTCATTTTTTTTATTATATGTAGTAATTATATATACATATTTTTTATTTGGTTCAAGTTCTTTGTCTATGTAATGTGTTTGTTGTTTTTCATCTATTTGTTTAATTAACTTTAAATTAGAATCTATTCCTTTTTTACCTCTATATATATAGTAACCATCTATTTTATATTTTTCTTCAAGTAACCACTCTAATGAAATAGAAGTCTCACTAGATATATTTTTTAATGCAAAAGGGATAGGTAAATCTTTTGATTTTTCCTTACCTTTTGTAAAGTTTTTTACTTTTTCTATTGACTCTTTTGAAATTTTTTCTATTTTTTCTACTGTACACCCTGTCATTAAAAATAGACTTACACAAATTAATACTATTTTATTTAATATACTTTTATTCACTTTATTTCCTTTTAAACTTTTTATCACCATTTACTAATTCTTTTCCTTCTATTAATTGTTTTAATTCTTCTTCTTTAATTTCTTTACCTAATTGTTTGATGTATTTAAATTGTGTAAAATCACAATCTCCATCCCAACTTTTTTTCTTAGGATTCCATTTACCTGTATTTTTACATCTAAATAACTTTGGACTTTGGACAATTTCACCATTACAACTAGGACACTTTACTGATAATTGTTCTTGTTTTGTTTGACCACTATAAGTTATCTTTGTGAAAAATGGTGAACTTAAATCTAAATCAATTTTATTCCCTTCAATTTCTAAGGTTTCTTTTTTTAATAGTCTTTCTACATCTTCTTTTTTTAATGTATAATTTAATGGTTTTTGATATTTAATAATTCCAAATGCACAACCAGAAAACTTCTTTGTTTTTTTATCAAATGTTCCACATTCAGAACACCTGTACCCTTTATGATTTTCAGTTAACATTGAATTACACAATGTACATTTTAAGTCTGTTTCTTTTTTCTCACTTGTAGAATTTTGTTTTATTTTTGGTTTTTCTTTTTCAATCACTTCACGAACATATGATTTTATTGATTTGATAAAATCTTCAGGTTTAGATTTTCCTGCTGTAATATTTGCCATTTGTTCTTCAAATTGAGCTGTTGTTTCTATACCAACTGCATTTCCAACTACATTTAATAGTTCTTTCCCTATATCTGAAGTTTGAACTTTTTGTCCTTTTCTTTCTAAAAACTTTATTTTAAATAGTTTATCAAGGATTCCTCCTCTTGTTGCAGAAGTACCAAGTGAAAACTTAGAATCAAAAGCAAGTTCTACTTCTTCCTCTTCTTCTAAACCTTCTTCTTTTTGCTTTTTATATAACTTATGTACATCCCCCATAATTTCCAACAAACCTGTTTCAGTCATTGTTGCTGGTGGTTTTGTTGCATCTTTTTTTATTTTAACATTATCTAATACTAATTCTTCACCTTCTTCTAATTCAGGTAAAATTACATCACCTTTTTTTGATTTATTACTAACAAAATCATATGCTTTAAAACCTTTTTGTTTTTCAACTTGACCTGTTGTTTTAAATGTAATTTTATTATCATCTTCTAAAACTATTACAGAACTATCATATTTGTAATCTTTCATAAATGCCATTAAAAATTTAGCTACAATATAATTAAATACATTTCTTTCATCTTGTCCTAACCTTTGAATATCTTTATCACTTTTAACTAATGGAATAATCGCAAAGTGAGATTCTACTTTTGTATCATCAAATATTCTTTTATTTTTAACACTAAATGAAGTAGTTTCACCATTTAGTTCTGATTTATTTTGTGTTGTGTAAGTATTATAAATCTTTTTAATATCATCTTCCATTGAAGTAGGTAAGAACTTTGATTCTGATCTTGGATATGTACAATATTGTGCTTCATATAATGTTTGCATAATATCTGTTGTTTTCTTTGAAGATAATTTAAACAATGTACCACAAGATTTTAGAATATCATTTAGATTTGGTAAATAATCTGGTTTTTTTGAATTTAGTTTTGAACTATTACTTTTTACTTTATATTTATTCCCTTTTTTTATTAATGGTTTAATAGGTTCATATTTGTCTTTTTTTAAAGCAGTTGTTTGTTTTCCTTCATCATTAATTACAAAACAATCAGATACTATACTTGTCCCATTACTTCTAAATGTACCTTTTACATTCCAATACTCTTCAGGAATAAATTTTTCAATCTCTTTTTCTCTTTCTCTAACTATTCCCATAGTAGGAGTCATAACCCTACCTATATTCATAGTCTTATCGAACTCTCCTACTTTTAATGTAAATAATTGTGAAAAGTTAAAACCAATTTCAACATCTGCTTCCGCTCTTGACTTTGCTGTATTTACAAAAACCATATCTTTTTCTTGACTAAATCTTTCATCATATGCTTTTTTAATGGTTTTTTTATCTTCTGCTAGAATCCACATCCTTGTAAAATTAATATTTTTTACTTTTGATTGATGTTTTGAATCTTTTTCTACTAGATTAAAGTATTCTAACAATTCATAGACTAACAAAGAACCTTCTGGATCTGCATCACCACAATTAACTATTTCTGAAATATCTTTTCTTGATATTTCTTTTTTTATATTTGTTACTAAATCTTTTTTACCTTTTGAAGGTATCATTTTAATATTATCAAATTTTAATGGTAGATTTTTAATATCCCAAGACTTCTTTGGATATTTTGCTTCAATAACATGTCCTACAAGTGATACAATAATTATATCATTTTCTTCGAAATTTCCATTTTTATTTTTTTTCTTAACACCTAATGCTGCTGCTACTTTTTTCCCTAAACTTGGTTTTTCTGTTAGTATTAATACCTTTGACACTTTTCATCCTTTTTTTCTTTTTTTTCTACATTAATAATAACTATATAAAATTAAAATTAACTTAAAAAAAATTTTTTTTCAATATTTCTTTTTTTTATTGTTATAATAATAATAATACTAATACACTATTAGGAGATTATTTTGAATAAAAAAATTGATTTGAAAAAAATGGATAAACTTATCTCTATTTTTAATAAATTTGACAGTAAATATGATAATTATCATTTAATTTGTTTTCCTGGAAACAAAATGAATGAAGATTTTAAATTAACTTTAAAAAATTTTAGTACTATTGAAATTAAAAGATTTGGAGAAATTGAAGAAATATTATTTATTGATTCTTCTATCTTTGGTGAAGAAATAAAAGAATTAACTGATATGGATTACTCTGATTTCTTTTGTGTAATTATAGATGACCATGTTGTTGCCACATACCCACTTTTAGGTGAAAGTTTAAACATTATTAACGGTTATTTAAGTATAGATTAATCTTACTCTAAGTTTTATTATTGTATAATATTTTATACAAAAAACAAGGATAATAAAATGACAGAACAAGAACAATTAGAAACAAAATCTATAGAAAAAGAACATTTAGAGAAATTATATAAAAGAACATTATCTGATTCTTTTTTCTCTAAATCAATACCTATTACTAACAAATTAGTTGGTATTAATCCAAATTCAGAATTCTCTTTAGGACTTTTTCTTAAACTACCTATTAATTTCACTTGTTTTGCTGTTGATGATGAAACTTTTTATAGTGATGATGAAATAAATTTTGATAAAGTCTATTTACACCAAAAAGAAATAGTTAAATTTATTATCAGTAATATTAAAGCATATGTTATAAGTACTTCTTTCTCTGAAAAAATTGAAGTAAATATGCAATTCAATTATAGAACAGAAACAGATTTAGTAAACATAAACAAAGCAATTAACACTGATATAGGTATTTTATTTTTATCTTTTATTTATTTCCATGAAATACAACATATTTTAAGAAGACATAACACTTCTACTTTTAATGATATTATGTTAAGAACAGCAAAAGCAGTTGACTCTGAAAAATATAAAGATTATTATAAAGATGTACATCAATTGGCAAATATTGCAGAAGATTATTCTATTAATAATAGTTTATTAACATTATTTGAAAATACAAAAAATTTCCATGATGAAATAAAAATAATTTCTCAACATGGTCTTTTTGATAAAAACTATATTAATGATAATGAAGTTGATATTTTAGAAAAAATACTTTTAAAGGAACCAGATATTAGAAACATATCAGAAGATGAAGTTTCTGTAACAATTGGAATTCAAGAAAAGAATGATGATGGTTCTAATAAAGGTGAAGAAAAAATTATTACAATACCTAAACAATTACAACCAAATTCTTCTGGTGATAGTAAAGAAGACAAGGAAAAACAAATAGGTAAACAAATTAAAGGTGATCAAGAATTAGATGCCTTAGCTGATAGTATTCAAAACCAAATTGATGAAGAAAAAGAGAAAGGAAATGGCTCTTTTGTCTTTAATCAAGATATTGGTAAAAGTATTAAAACTAATGTTGATTGGTTTGATAAATTAAAAAGTTCTTTCTTTACTATTGTTAATAGAAAAACAAAACAAACTTTGGTTAATTGGAGTAAATTAAATTCAAAATATTCACATAGTCACAAAAGCCCAACACATAGAAATATCACTAATACTTTAAACCTTATTTTATCTGTTGATAATTCTGGTTCTATGTCTGATGATGCCTTAAAAAAACTTTTATTTATTATTGAACAAAAAAAATCAAAAATTGGTGAAATCACTATTTTAAAACACACTGATACTATTACTAATGTCTTAAAAAATGAAAAAAATGAAAATGAAATATTAGGTTTCCTAGGTACTAGAGATATGGGAGGAACTTCACATAAAGAAGTCTTTAAATACTTAGATCATAATATTTCTAAACATGATATTCACAATTCTATTTATATTTCTTTTTCTGATAATTATTCTGATATTGAAATGGAATATTTTAATTATAAAAATATTCAAAAAATCACTAAAGTATGGTTAAATGCTGATGGAAAACCTGTAATGGATAATGTTTCTGGTCTAAAAGTAGATATTTTTTAAGAAATTAAGTATATATTAAGTTTTTTTCATATATAATACCTTTAATGTTTAATTGATTTAGGGATTAATTTTTTTTAACCTTTTATTAGTTAAACTTACCACTATATTTAGGGTGTGACTAGGTTTCGCTTTGAGCATTAGTAGTTTATAATTCAAGTAGGATTGATTTCCCTTAATTAATCAAAAAAACATAAATGCAAACAATACAAATTATAGAGGGGCAGCAGTAGCAGCCTAACCGTTAGGGAAACCTAACAACTCTGAGGTAAGTAGCTTACCTCATTACCAAACCACTTTGTGGAGCTGACAAAAAAATCCTTTTTGCAAGGTAAGAAAATCCTACGGGTACCGACCAATAGTTGTCCACGGTGTTACCAAAAGTTTCAGGTTCAACTCTTTAATTTATAGTTATAAAGTTAAAATACTATTTTCTTAAACTTGTATAAAATTATTCACAAAAATGTTTAAATACTCGAGTTCAATTCTCGACACATCCACCATTTACAAAAAAAACTATATTTTATAGTTCTTTTCATTAAAACATTTTTCTCTAATAAAATTAGACATTTCAACATCAGATAATACTTTATCAAATCTATCTTTATTTATATCCCTATTATTTTGAGCAATTGCTATAGCATTAACTGCTTGAATAAAATCTATAAAATCTACATTTTTTGATTTTGTAATTAATTTATTTATTAACATAGTATCCAACTCTTCTTTTTGTTTACTTCTAAATAATATTTCTGATTTTTTTAGTTCTTCACTATTTAAAATAATAACACCAATTCCAAATGAATTATTTAATCTTTTTAATTCTTCTTTTATATCTTCCTCATTTTTTTCATCTATAGACATTGCAACCAAATAACCTTCATTTGCCCAAGAACTATTAGATACTGCTTGAAAATAATATTTTCTTAAATTTGATAAATCTAACTTTTGTTTTAATTCAAATGAATATATTTTCATATATGATTGATTTGTATTTTTTAAGAAATTATTTACTTCTATATCAAAGTTTAAAAACATTTGTGCTTCAACTGCTACAATATCTGGATGATCCCATTCATTTAAACCTCTTTTTGTATTAGAACTAGCTGACTGATCTATTGTTTTACCATATGCTTCAAATAATGGTGATTCATTAATAAATTTTATTACTAAAGGGTGCATATCTTTTTCAAACCATTTTTTTGTTTTTTCAATACCTCCAGGTCTTATATGTCTAATATAAGGTTGAGAAATATTTTGAGAAGAATAAATATTATTATTTTCTTCTTCTATTGAATTATCATTTACAATATCTGCCTCAATATAAACTTTTTCTTCTTCTATATCTTCTTTTGACGGAAATTGTTGTTTAGGTATATTTAATTTAAACATTTGTTTATTCCTTTTATTATTTCTCACTATTATTTTCTATTTGTACACCTAAATTAAATATTTTTTGTTCTTCTTCACTTTTTGAAATTATTTGTATTGCTGTAGGCATATTATCTTTTGTTTTTCCATTTGGAACACTCATAGCAGGTAATCCTGCCATATTAATTGAAATAGTAAATATATCATTTAAAAACATTTCTAAATCTGTTAATTCTTTATCAAATGTAAATGCAGTTGTAGGAGTAACTGGCATTAATATCAAATCACCTTCTTCAAATATTTTATTAAATTCTTGTTTTATATATTCTTGTATATCTTTTGCTTTTTTATAATATGCTTCATAATAACCTGAACTTAATACAAAAGAACCTAACATAATTCTTTTTTTAACTTCTTGACCAAAACCTTCACTTCTACTATTTACATATAATTCTTCTAAATCTTTTGGTTCTTTTGTTCTATGTCCATATTTTATACCATCAAATCTTGATAAATTTGAAGAAGCCTCTGCCGAGGCAATAGTATAATATGCTGAAATTAACAAATCAGTATTAAATAACTTTTTTTCAATTATTTTGTGACCTTGTAACTCTAAGTATTTTATTGTTTCTAATATTGAATCCCTTAATTCTGATTCACACATTTCAATATATTCTCTAATTACTATTATTTTATATTTTTTTGTTTCATCTATTTCATTATATATAGATTTATATTCAATATCTAATGAAGTAGTATCTTTAGGGTCATAACCTTTTATTGCATCATAAACCAATGCATTATCTTTTACAGTTTTTGTTATAGGACCAACTTGATCTAAACTACTTGCATAAGCAATTACACCAAACCTTGACACATGTCCATAGGCTGGTTTAAAACCAACTGTTCCAGTGAATGCTGCAGGTTGTCTAATAGAACCACCTGTATCTGAACCTAAAGAACAAAATGCAGTACCTTCCGCCACTACTGTTGCGCTCCCCCCAGAACTTCCACCTGGAACACAATTATTATTTTTTGGGTTTGTTGTTTTACCATGATAAGATGTAGCAGTAGTTGACCCCATTGCAAACTCATCCATATTACAAGTCCCATAAGGTGCAAAACCATTTTTTATTAAATTATCTATAACCGTTGCATTATATGGAGCAATATAACCTTCTAATATTTTTGAAGAACAATCAATATTCCATCCCTTTACATTAATATTATTTTTTATTGCAATCGGAATACCATTGTTTCCTGTATCTTGTAATTCTTTACCTTGAATTTCTTCTACATACCCTGAAACTCTATTTTTATTTCTTTCTTCTTTTGAAATCACTGTTATTAAATCATTTATATTTTGTTTTAAACCCGCAGTTTTGTTTTGTTTTATTATTGTTTCTATTGTTTTCATTGTTCTTTTCTCTTTTTATTAAAGTATTTTTGGAACTTTAAAAGAACCATTTTCTACCTTATTGTTTTTATTATAAAAATCTTCAATACTTACACTTTGAAGTTTACAATCTTCCATTCTATATATTGATTTATTATCTTGATTATCTTTTTCTATTGTTTTATCAAATGTTGATAAATTATCAAGAAAACCTATAATTTCCTCTAATTTATTTTCAATCTTTTCTTTTTCTTCTTTTTTTAGTTTTATTTTTGATAATGTTTCAAGTTTTTCTATTAATTTTTTTTGTTCCATAACTAAACCTTAATAATCAAGTTTTAGAATTGAATTATCTAATTCAGTTCTTTCTATCTCTTCTATTTTATTTACAATAGTTATTAACTCTTCTTTTGTAGTTATATAATAATTTCCTACTACATCCCTTACTTCATATTGATTATTATATAATTTCTTTACTTTTGTTTTAACTTTTGCTTGAAATGTTTTAGTTTCTTCTTGTTTTGTCATTTTCATTGTTTCTTCCATTTTTTATCCTTTTAGTTTTTGTTTTAATATTTTATTAATAATTTGTGGATTACCTTTTCCTTGTGTTGCTTTCATAATTTTTCCTACAAAAGAACCAAATAATTTTTCTTTACCATTTTTATATTCTTCTACTTTTTCTTTTTCTTTATTTAGAACTTCTTCAATATAATTTGATAATTCATTTTCATCACTTATTTGTAATAAATTTAACTCACCAAGAACATCTTTAACTTTTAATTCTTCTTCACATTCTTTATTTGAAATAGTATCTTTTAAAATTATACTTGTTTTTTTTATTGGTGAAATAGTATTATTTTTTAATAAATATGGTAATACCTTTTTTATTGCCCCCATTGAAATTACTTCTTTTACAATATTGTCTATTAAATCTTTTATTTGTTTTATACTAATATTAGATATTAATAGTTCCGTACTATATTCTTTTAATATATTTGGTAGTTCAACCATTAATATTGATATTGCTGGTTTTATTCTTTCTTTTTTATCTTTTTCTATTATTTCTTCAAAAATTTTATTTAGAATAGGTGATTGAATTAATCTTTCTATTTCTAATTCTGGTATTTCTAATTCATTTTTATACCTTATATATTTTTCTCTTGGTAATTCTGGTAATTCTTTTGCTTTTTCATACATATCTTTCGTTAAAGTAACTTCTTTTAAATCTGGGTCTGGAAAATATCTATAATCCATTGCTTCTTCTTTTGAACGCATTGATTTAGTTACAAAATTTGTAGTATCAAACAATCTTGTTTCTTGAAAAACTTCTTCTTCATATACACCATCTTCCCAAGCTTCCACCTGCCTTTGGTATTCATATGCTATTGCTTTTTCAATAAACTTAAAACTATTAAGATTTTTAATTTCACATCTAGTGTATAATTTTTTGTCACCTTTTGGTCTAATAGAAACATTTACATCACATCTAAAAGAACCTTCTTGCATATTTGCATCAGAAATATTTATATATTTAACTATTGAATGTAGTTGTTTTAAATAAGAAGTCACTTCTTCACTACTTCTAAAATCTGGTTCAGTTACAATTTCTAAAAGTGGAATTCCTGATCTATTTAAATCTACTAAACTATTATCACTTCCATGTATGTTTTTCCCAGCATCTGTTTCTAAATGTGCCCGGTTTAATCTAATAACTTTGTCATTTTTTTCTTTATCTTTTATTATTACTTCACCAAATTCAACAATAGGTATTTCTAATTGTGATATTTGGTAACCTGTTGGTAAATCAGGATAAAAATAATTTTTTCTTTCAAATATAGAATTATTATTTATAGTTGAATTAACAGCATTTCCAAATGTCATTGCTTTTATTACAGCTTCTTTATTTAAAACAGGTAATGCTCCTGGTAGTCCTATACAAACAGGACAAGTATTTTTATTTGGTTTTTCACCAAATGAAGTTTTACAATTACAAAAAAGTTTTGTTTTGGTATTTAATTGTGTGTGTACTTCCAAACCTATAATTAGTTCAAACATTTTATTCCTTTTTGTTTTTTTATTCTATATAATAATATTTTTATTTTAAATTAAACTTAATTTCTTTTTTTAATTAAAAAAAAACTGCTAATCAAATGATTACCAGTTTTTTATATCTTCTTTTGTTCTTTCTTTTATTTAATCAGCATTCATATAAGGAATAATACTGTTTAAGAAATTTTCTCTTTCTGAAATCTTATAATTTTTAACTATTTTCTTTTGAGTAGGTGTCATTTCTTTATAATTATTAAAATCAAATTCACCAACTTCTAAACCTTTTTCAATAAATAATCTTAACCCATCAGAAATTGGTTGTCCTTCATCTAAATGAGCACAATATTTTAAATAAACTTCTGCTGCACAAAAACCAATAAAAGAACGATTGTCAATGTTTTTTTCTAATAATTTTGTAAAGTAAATTGAATCCTCAATAGTATCAATAAAGTTAACAATATAACCCATTAAAACTTGATCAATTTGTTCTTTTTCAGAAATATCTAATGTAATCTCTTTATCTGCCATTACTTCTTTTACACCTTGGTTAACATAATTTTGTAAATTTAATTTCTCAAGATATACCACTCTCTTTTTAAGTTCTTTTGCTGCTTTTTCAGAAATAGAACCTCTAAAAAAATCTTCTACATTTTCAATAGCAAATTCTTTATCTTGTTCATAAATATAATTAAAAGTATTATTTGCTTGTGTCCAACTTCTTGGAGAACCAAATGGAGCTTCAGTATTTTCAGTTTCACTTAAGAAAATAGGATTTGCTTTTAAGAAACTTCTTACAAGGTAGTTAAAGTTAACACTATATTTATCTAAAAATTCTTTTTCATCAAAATCTACTTTTAAAATTGACATTCTATTGATAATAGGTGATGGAAGTCCTGCAAAATTTGCACTATCACTATCATTCATAGCAGTAACAATATACACTTCTTCATCTAATGTCCAACCACTTACTTTTTTCTCATTTAGTAATTGATAAAAATATGGAATTGTTGATAATGGTGTTTCATGAATATCATCTAAAAGTAATAAACAACCCTTTTTTCCTTCTTTTGCTTTAATATTTGCATTTGCAATAATTTCTGGACAAGACCAAGATGTTGATTTTTGAAAATTATTATTTGACACTGAATATTTTTCAAACCCTGGTTCTACATCTGTAAATTCTGGTAATCCAGTTAATTGTTCAATTGAAACTTCTGGTGCTGAAACATGATAAAATGACAATCCCATTTCTTTTGCTAATTTTCTTGTTCTTTCTGTTTTACCTATACCTGGTTTCCCTGATAAAGTTGTAACTTTCACACCACCAACATTATTTTGCTCTGCTTCAATATTTAATTGAATCATTTTTAAAGCTTTTTTCATTTCCATTTTTATATCCTTCTTTTTATATATTATAATTATATATAAAAAACCCTTAAGGAAAGCTTAAAATGTAATTTAGTTTTGTAAAAAATGTAATTTCTTTTATGGAAGTATTTTATAACAAAATACCCAATTGAAGAATGAGTATATTGTTATTCAATTTTAAAGTATTAATCTACTTTTAAGATTTCTTTTATTAGTTTTGTTGTTGAAGTCATCTCCAATATAGTCATTTTTATATTATCTTCCAATGTTATTCCATTATCATAACCAAAAAATAATTCTTCTTCTCTATTTATTTCATAGTATAACATTAAATGATTATCTGATACTTCTATCATATTTATATTATTATCTTTTAATAAACTTTTTTGATTTTCATCTAAAGTTTCATAATTGTTTATTGTAAAGTCTAAACCACCTTTTATATTTGCAACATGCTCTTCATTAAATATTAATTGTTCTTTATCAAACAAGTCAAAAACAACTTCTTCTATTTCTATATGTTCTTTTTTTGAATCTTCTTTATTTTTATCATATATTTTCTTTATATATGATTTTGTAACTTGTTTCCTATTATACTCTGAAGTTGAATCTTCTTTTTTCATATCAGTATCTATATAAATACCATTATTTAAATCACCAAACATATTAGGTTTATCCATTAAAAAAATAAAACCATTTAACAAGTTTTTTTCTTTTAATACTTTATTATTAAAACATAACATTGTTGAAATTTGATACATATACAATTCTTTATCTTCTGTTTCTATTTTATACCCTAATTCTATATTTGTCTTAATTGTTTGTTTTTCTTTACCATTTAATTTCATAAAACTTTTCAAACCCTTAAATTCATTAAAATACTTTTTAAATTTAATAAATGTATAAGGAACAACTTTATGATTTATTAATACAAAATATATATTTTCTAATTTATCTGATATGTAATTTGTATCACTTTCTTTTATCTCTATTGTTTCCATCTCTTTCTCATAATCTAATATACCTGTTACTTTTATACCTGCTTTTATTAATTTATCTTTAATTAGAAATGTGTTTAATTTATCTTTATGTTGTCTTTCAATCTTTTCGTAAAAACTACCAAAAAAATAGGAAACTATTACGAACACCCCTAATACTATTGGTAATCCATATTGTGTTTCAAACACAATTAGACTTACCAATAAAGTTAACAATATTATTATTATATATTCTGTTTGTTTAATAGTATTTAAATAGTAATACCTTTCTTCCCATTGTGGCTTATTTTGTATTTCTATTAATTTGTGATTTTTATTAAAATGTTTTTTTAATGAATCCATTTAATTCCCTTTCCTTTATATTTTATATGAATAAAATACTTTTATTTATAAAATTATAATAATATTTATTGTTTTTTTTCTTACTAAGTTTTTTAATATTCATTTTATATATTATAATAATAAAAAAAACATAAAAAAGGATTAGTATGAATATTCTAATTGCAGAAGATCATTCAACATTACAAAAAGTAATAGTTAAAATTATTAAAAAACATTTTGGTGGTGATACTTTGAATTTACATATTGCAAACAATGGAAACGAAGCTTTAGAAATCTTAAGAAACCATGATATAGATTTAATGACTTCAGATATCAATATGCCTTTAAAATCTGGACTAGACGTTTTAAAAGAATTAAGAACTGGTGTAGGAACTTTAGATAAAAACCAAAACATACCTGTTATTATTATTTCTGCTTATGAACCTTCTTATGTTGAAAAATATAAGTCTTTACAGTTTGCAGATATATTTACAAAACCTTTTGATGTTAAGACACTTGTTGATAGTATTAATAGAATTATTTCTTCCCCAGATGATACAAAAGATGGTAAAACAATTAGTGTATCTTCTCAAGAAGGTAAGTTTAAGAAAATATTAGAAGTATTTATTGCGGAAGAAAATATTAGTGATATGGTCCATTTATCATTACTAGATAGATATAATAAAAAAATTGTTCAACAACTAGAGAAAGATAATTAATTCTTCTCTGTCTTGTTTAATAAGTAAGGTAGTAGAGTTTGATTAATTAATAATGCTATTACCATTACTATTGAAATTAATACCCCAAAATAAATACTAGGTATAAAATTAGAAAATACCATTACAGAGAAACCAATAATAACTGCTATCGTGGTTAATAACATTGCAACTCCAACAGTTTTTTGAGTATTTAAACCTTTATCTATTTTTATTAGATTATATCTATCTACAAAGTGTATTGAATCATCTACAGATATTCCTAATGCTATAGATATAATTGTTATAGACATTAAATCTAATGGTATTCCAAATATACCCAAGATACCTAATATTGAAATAACTGAAATAACATTTACAACTATTAATATTAAAGATTGTTTTATGTTTTTTATCATTATCATAAATAATATAAACATAGCTATTATTACAAATAGAAAACTATTAACTTGTGCTTCTTTTAATGATTGTAGTAAATTGTTATATAAAAGCATTGTACCTGTTATTTTTACATACTCTAATTCACTTGAATATTTTTCTTTTATATCTTTTTCTATTTGTTTTATTAATTTATCTCTTTGTAATCCTTCATTTGAATCAAAAATTCTAATAGAGAATCTATATTCACCTTTTTCTTTATTAAAATAAGGTAATACTAAAGAGTCTTTTATACTATTTGGAATTTTACCATAAATAAATTCTAATTCTGATGGTACAATCATTTCACTTTTTTTATAATATTTCAACATATTATATATCATCCCCATTGATTGTACTTTTCCTATATCTTTATTATTTTGTAATTTTTTATGTATTCCTTCTATTATTTGTATTTCTTTCATACTTGTATTAAAATATTTTTCTTTTTCTACTATTTCAAATTCTTCCCCAGATTCAAAATCATCAAAACTTTCTTCTTCAAAATTATCTTCTTTTTCTAGTCCTTGCTCTATATTAAAAGAATTATCTATTTTTTTATCAAATAATTCTCCTTTTTTCTCTTTCTTTATTTTTACAATAATATCAAGAGGAGTTGTTCCACCAAAATTTTTATCCAAAAATACTAAACTTTTATATATTTCACTATCTTTTTTAAAATAATCAACAAAACTATTTTCAACTGTTATTTTACTTGCACCATATATAGATAATAACACTACTACACTTACTATAGTGTGTAAATAAGTAGATTTTTTTGTATAGAAATTATATAAAGACAATGGAATAGTATTATTAAATGAAACTTTTTTAACTTTTTTCTCATTTATTACATATTTAAAGTTTATGAAACTCATTACTATAGAAACAAATAAACCTATAATCATCATCCAACTAAAATCTATTACAGGTTTAATATTTGACAATAGTAAAGAAATAAACCCTAACATTGTAGTTAAAACAACCATTAAAGTTGGTTTCCACATTTCTTTTATAGTTATCTCTATTTTATTTTTTTCTTTATTATTTTCATTTAATCTAATTATTAAATGTATAGATAACGATAATGATAATACCATTAATATTGCACTAAAATTAGATGAGATAACAGTTATTTTAAATCCAAATAAAATTATGATTGTTGTTGTAAACAATACTATTGTAATTAGATTTATTAATATATATTTTATGTATTCTTTATTTTTAAATATAAAACCAATAAATATTAAAAATATTATTAAACTCAATAGACCTAAATAAACTAAATCATTTTCAACATATTTTATTATATCTTGTTTAATTACTTGTAACCCACCAAATTCAATTTGTTTCCATTGTTGTTTTTCTTTTTTTATTATATTTCTAATTGTTTTTATTGTTTGTTCTTCTTTTTCTACTATTTCAATAATGAAATTAATAGCAGTAAAATCTTTATTTATAATATTATCTATATATATTTTATTTTTTTTTAGTTCTTCTTTTACTTTTTTTAAATTTATATCTTCACTTTGAATATTTGATACATTATTCATATTAGATATATCTATATTTGAAGATTCCAATAAAGGAATATTTGACAATGATATTACATTTGCTATTTCTTTCACATTCTTAAGTTCTTTAGTTAACTTATCTACTTTATTTATCACTTCCTTATTAATAAAGGATTGATTACTTTTTATTGACAAAAAAACAATTGGCTTTGTTTTATATCTTTTGTCTATTTCTTGACTATAAATATAATCTTTATTATTTTTTAATAATAGTGTATCTGGACTTGCATCTATTTGAATATTCTTTAGATTATACAATGATAATATAGTTAATAATATTACAATTACTTGTACTAATTTTCTCAACTTGTTCCTTTTTTTATCTGTTTTTTATCTCATTGAAACAATAGTTTGGTCATTTTTCCCAAGTTCTGGTAATACTCTATTTATTTCTTTCTTTATAATTCTAAAAAAATCATTTCTTATTATTAATGTTGTATTTTCAGAATATACATTAAAATTAATATTCATCTCAACAACAGCTAATGAAGTATTATGATAATCAAAAATAATATGAGGTTTTACCCTTGGAAATGCATTAAAATGTGATTTTGTATAAGGATATTCTGCTCTTAATTTTTTTACATCTGTTTTATATTTTTCTTCTTTTAAATTATTTTCCATCACTTCTTTTATTTTCCCCTCTAATTCATCTAAATTAAAATCAATAGGAAGTTTATATGATATATTTATTTGATGCATTGCTTTAATAGGTAAAATAATTATATTTTTTTGTATTAATGCACTATTTTTAATAGTGTACATTTCACTTGTTTCTTGTTGATAAAGTAATGTTTTTAATATACCTACTTTTCTTATATTATATGTTCTTAAGGTTTCATTACTTGAATGTATTTGTATTGAATCACCTTGTCTTATTAATGATATTCTAAAAGATATTAAAACTCCTACTATTATATCTGATAACAAGTCTCTAATTCCTAATGCAAGAACCACAGTAAAAATTGATAATGTTGTTAATATATAAGTACTATTATCAACTAAAAAAATCACTATTGTCGTCAATACAATTATCCATATAAAAATATTTTTATATCTTTGTTTTTGATATTCATATTCTTGTTCTTTTTCTTCTTCTGCAGATATTTCTTTTATCATTAATTTAAAATATATACTAAGTTTATATATCACTATTAAAATAATTAAATATATTAAGTAATTAAGTAATTTATTAATAATTTTAATTAAATTGTTTTCATAACTTTTATTAATTGTATTTATTTTTGTTCTTAAATCCACTAATCTTTTTTTTGTTATTTCTTTTTTCTTATTTGCTTGTTTTATTTCTTGAAACTTCTTATTTATATAATCTTTTTCATGTAAAATTGTAATATGATTTTCAAATAAAGCTTCATCTACTTTAATAAATTCAAGAATTTTTTCAACCCTTTGTTTTAGATATTTATACTCTATATGTATATTGTTTTCATTTACTATTACTTTTGATTTTGTTGTTTCAGTATATTTGGTTAAAAGTATGTTTTTCCCTAAATATAATGAAACTCCCAAAGTAATTGCAAATAATATAAGAGTTATTAGCTTATAATTTTTTTTTCTTTGTTTATTTATATCTAATTTCATTAGTTTCTCTTTTTCTTTTATTATATAATAAAATTTCTCTATTAAGTCTTTTTTTATTTTATAATATTTAAAAAAAACTTTAGGAAAATAAATGAATTATGACTATTTAACTTTTAATGTTACAGAAAAGAAACAAATATTAAAATATATATTTGAAGAAATTAAAAAAAACCAAAATTACGAAATTGATTTTAACTTAAATGGATTTAAAAAATTTAGTGGAAATGTTGTATCTGATAAGGAAATATTTTTAGCAGCTCTAAAATATAAATTTTCTTTAAGTAGAAGCGAATTAGAAGAATTGTGTTCAGAATTATCTTTAGACATTAATGAAGTCCAAGATATATTTTCTTTAATTAAAAGAGATTTAGAACCTGATATAAATAAATGGTTTTCTGAAAAAACATTAAGTATTTCTGAAAATGAAAATGTTAGATTTGAAAACTTTAACATTGATGTTGAAGAGTCTACTAATCAAGTATTAGACAAATCAACAATAGAAAATCAAATAAATAACTTGACTTATTTATTATCTGAATATTGTTCTACAATACACCACTATGATAGAAACAATGAATTACATATTGAATATTTCTTTTCTGAATATGAATTATTTAAATTTGTTAGAGAATATATAAACAATTCTTTAGGATTTGAAGATTTTATTAAACAATTACAAACTATTGAATTTTCTATTAAAGAATTAGATGAACCAGTTATTATATTATTTGATAAAATATATTGCGAAGAAACCCAAACTATTTTATATAAAATAAATAAACAAATTATTGATAAACTAAGAGAATCAGATGATACAGAAAATGAAGATGACTCTTCATTTGGATCTTTATTTTAATTTTTTAAAAACATAAAAACACTTAAAATCTATTAAATGTTTTTATGTTTAAATTTTTTAAGCTTCTCTAGTTATATGTGAAGCCTCTAATTCAACAGGGGTTTCTCTACCAAGAATATTTACAGTTACATGAATAATACCTGTTTTTGGATCAAAGTTTTGAACAATTCCCTTAAAATTTTCAAAAGAACCTTCTTTAATTAATATTTCTTCACCTTTTGTAAAATCAGTTTTGTATCTAGGTGCTGCTTTATTTTCAACTTTATTAACTATATTTTTAATATCATTCTCTGATAATCTTGCTGGCATACCTTTTTCACCTACAAAACCAGAAACTTTTGATATATTTTGTATTTTATGTTGAAAATTTATATCAAGGTTTGCTTTAATAAATACATAACCAGCATATAAACTTTTTTCTTGTATTTCTTCTACACCTTTTTTATAAACAATAACATCTTCAGTCGGAACCAAAACTTCCCCAAGTTGTTCTTCTAACTTATTATCTAATACCATTTTTTCTATTGCCCTTTTAACAAAAAGTTCATGTGTAGAATATACTTGTAACGAATACCAATACATATTTATTTCCTTTTTTATTTTTTTTCTATTGAGTTTTTTTGATTATCAACTTTTTGATTATCTTCAACAACTTTATCTATATTCTCAACTAATGTTTTTGCTTTATTTACACCATTTTCTAATGAGATTAAAGCCTTTTGTTTATTTATACTTATAGTGTAATTCCCTTTATCATCTTTAAATGATATTGAATCAGTAAAACCACCCCATATAGCTAATCCTATAACCACAACTATTATCCATTTAATCATTATCTTCCTTTTCTAATTACATTCATTATACAATAATAAATCTTAAAAGTATCTTAAAAAATATTACCTTATTATATTTCTATTACTTTGAACTTCTTGATCTTTTTTTTCATTGTTTATAATTTTGAAATAATTATTAAACTTATCTTTATTATAAAGTTCATCTTTAGCAGGTTCCATATCTGTTATATCTGTTATCAGTTTTTTAACTTCACTATCTATAGATGTTTGTTGCTTCCCTTTTGAACTTGTAATAACACTTTTATTTCCTTCATATAGCACTTTTAATTTTTCATTTCCATTTTTTGCAAGCTCTGTCTCAAAGAAATCTATTTTTTCCTCCCAAGTTCTTGTTGTTTTTTCTTTAGCTTTTCTAACATCAACCCCTACCTCTATATTACTTTTTTGTTTATAATTAAGTTCACCTAATTCAAGAAGAAACTTACTTAGTTTATCGCTTTTTTCTCCCACCACTTCTGGTGTTTCAGATAATTTTTTTATTAATTTTTCATAAGATACCATGTATACTTGTGTTGTTCCTGAATTCACTCTTTTTTCTTCTTCATATTTTTTGATTTGATCTAATTCTTCCTTTATTTCTTGATTTATTTTTATAATATCAATTGTTTCTTCTTCTATCTTTTTTATTTTTTTTGAATAATTCGCTACATAATTTGTTTCTGCATAATTTAAACCTAATACTCCTTGTAAAAAACCTACTTTTTCATTAGTTATAGTTTCTTTTAATTCTTTTAATTCTTTTAATTCTATCTTTTTTCCAAGTTCTTTTGGAAGTTCTTCATCACATATAATAAATTTAAGAATAGATTTAAATTCTACTTCACTATATTCTTTATCTTTTATAACCTCAATTTTCATAATTTCTTCTAACCCTTCTTTAGTTAAGTCTTTAATTATATCTAGATTATCCAGTTTTATTTTATCATATACATCTGTTATATCTATTTCTTTTATATCCTCAACTGTCTGTCTATTTTCATTTATTTGTTTTTGAATTTTCCACCATTGTTGTTTATTTATATCTTCTATTTTATTTTCCCTATCTCTTCTTATTAATTCCCTTTGACCAACAAGAATAGAAATTAAAACATCACTATTTGATAAACTTTCAAGTATATTTTTACCTTTATTTTCATTTAAATATCGAACTAAATCTTTTTTATCTGATATTTGATTTATAACTTCATTTACTTTATCTTTATTTTCAGTTCCTGTCACCATTTTAATAATTTTTGTTAATTGTTCTACTTTCTTTTCTTTTGAACCACTCATTTCTGTTAAATTTTTATGCACTGTTGTTCTCATATTTGCTCTAAAACTCTTTATTTCTTGTTCCCAATTTTGTTCTGTTTTACCTGTCATTCTTTTTGGTTTTGGTATCTTTACATCATTAAATAATTGATGTCTTAACTCTTCCATTTGTTTTTTATATTTTGGTTCTTTTATACTATCAAGATTCATCATATCTTTCAACATTTCTTGTTTATCTTCTTCTCTACAATCAATTAATAGTTGAAATAAATCTTCTTTTTCATGTTCTTTTTCTATTTCCCATCTTTCCTGTGATGATGCTTTCAACCATCTAATTTCTTCATCTGTTTTCCCCATTTTATTTTGTAATATAGTATTATATATAAAATTTTCTTTTACTTCTTCTCCTCTACTTGCTACAAACTCATATCCTGTTTGAAATTTACTATTCCCTGTTTCAGCCATTCTTTGAAAATTAACATTTACATTCATTGAAGAAGGTTTTAATTCACCTAGAAGTCGATCCATTTCGCCACCTGCAAATGAAGTTATATTCCCTAAAGTAGAACCTAACATTTTAAATGGACTAAAACTATTTGTTTTATCCATTACCCCTCTTCCCCACTTTGACATCAAACCTTGTTTGTTTGAAACATTTTTTATTTTATTTTTTATTTGTTTCCAACTATTTTCTTTTTTATTTTCTTTTATTTCCTTTAATCTTTCTGGATGTTTTTGGCGTCTAACTTCATTTAACGTTTGCTTTTCTTCTTGTGCTTTTAGTTCTCGTCCTTGAATTTTTTGATCTAATTCTCCCATAATAAAAAGGTTTTCATTAGAGTTTTCTTCTAGTTCTTTTAGACTTTGAATTTTGAGTCTAGTTTCTTCTTTATTATTTGGGTCAATTTTTTCAGCTAATGATTGTTCTACTAATTCTATTGTATTTTCACCATACTTACTTTCTTCTTTTAATTTACCTATAACAATTTTATAAAAATCTTCTGTTGTATGATTAGTTGTTTTTAATTCTTCAAATAATTTTTGGGTATCTTGTTTCATTTGAGTGATAGATACTTTTTCTTGCCCTCCTGTTAATAATGCTTTATCAAAAACATCTATGAAAATACTTTCCATTTTTTCTGCTGTTATATTATCATTTCTACCACTCATTCTTTTTTGTTGTAATGTTTCTTGTCGCTTTAATCTTTTTGTATATTGATGTTTTTTCAAATATTGGGTTTTTGCTTCTTTTTTCAAACTATTATTATGTTTAGATAATAATTTTTTTATTTTATCATTTTCATTTGTTTCATTTGCATGATATTCTTTAAAATTAAATTGACCTCTATTTTTTTGAATTTGTTCCCTTAATTTTTTTGATTCTTCATTATGAAAAAATAGATTCATTTCATTATACATATCTTCGTCATTTATTTTATCGTTATAAAATTTATTATAAAACTCTGTTAAAACTTCTCCTTCAATTCCTAATATAAGTTTTAATTGTGTTTCTACTTCTGTTTGATCTTTACATGTTTTGTTCAAGTTTCCTAATATAAATAAAAGTCGACCATATGTATTAAAAAACTTTTGATTTTGATCTTTATTTTTTGATATTTGGTTCTGAACTTCTATTCCATTAAAGATTTCTTGTATTGTTTGTTGTTTTTCTGGTAAATTAATATCTATATTGTCTATATAATTTTGTCTATTTCTTATTAATCCATTATTAGTTTCATATATGTTATCTTCTTCATATCCTTTAAATAATCCTACTGCTATTTTTTTTGTTGTTGGGTTTTTTTGTTCTTTTTTTATTGTTGTTATATTTTCATCTAATTGTTCTTTTATTGTATAAACATATTCTTGGAATTGATGATACATTATTTTAACATTTTCACTAACATTAATTGGTTCTGAATCACTAGTTAAAATATTTAATAATTCTTGTTTTTCTTGTTTTTCTTCATTTGACAAACTATCTACATCTTTACCATCTGGTGATACTAATTGTAATAAATTTTTTGCTAAAAAAGTTATGTTCTGTTTTTTATTTTCAGGTTCATTTATATATTTATCTAATTCTTGGTTTTGGTCTACTATTAATGTATATATAACTTTTGAAGCACGAGCACTCCCTGTTTCTAATAAATTAGTTTTTAAACTTTTAATATAATTAGAATTAAAAACTTTTTTTTCACCATTTTTTATTTTTATACTTGGATAATCCAGTTTTATTATTGTATTTATTTTTGATGTTGTTTTTAATGATTGTCCAAGTCTTTCTTGAAATGTATAATTTTTTGTTTTACCTTTTTGAAATTTTTCTAAAAGTTTTTTTGTTTTAAATTGATTATAATGTCCTGTTTTATTTTGTTTAAGTATCCCTGCACTTTCAATTCGTTTATCATTGTTTTTAATATTTTTACCTGAAGTTTGAAAAATATTATATAATTGATTTGTTTTAAAATCTTCTATTTCTTTATTGTTTTTTTCTTGATTTTTTTTCGATGGTGATAGTATTGTACCATTTTTTAGTCCTTCTTTATACCTATCTTCATCATTATTATAATTGATTTCTCTTACTAAATACAACTTATCTATGTATTCTTTTATTTGGGTTATTTCACCTTGTTGCCAATTTCCTTTTTTTATTATTTCATTCACTTCTTTAAAATCTTCTATAAGTCCAAATGATTTTATTTGTGGTAATATTTTGATTGTATCTTTTACTATTTCTGTATCATATTTATCTTGATTTTTTTGTAGGAAATTTAGTATTATAAGAATTTCTTCTTTTCTTGTTGTTTTTTTCCAATTTTCTTCTTTTTTGAATTTTTCAATCAATTGTTTAATTATATTTTCTTGACCTCCTTCATTCACTTCTTTAAAATCTCTTAATGTTTTGATTTTTGTTCCATTAGTTAATAATAAACCTTGTGCTTCATTTATTGTAGTTGAAGTTTCTTCTAATATATGTTTTGGTTTTGATTTTTCATATCTAATAAATAGACCCTTGTTTTCTACATCATATTCTAAATCTTTTTTATTTGATATTTGATTTAGTTTTTTCTTCATAAAACTATTTACTTCGTTTACTTTTTGAAGTTCTTTGTAATCTAGCATTAATTTTTCAAACTTGTCTTTTTCATTTTTTCTATTTATAATTTTTTTTGATTCTTCACTTAATTTTTTAGTATCAAAATCACTTAATATATACCTTATTATTGCTGTTTGTTCTTTTATGTAATCTTGTGATGTATTTTTATCACCTGTTATTCTTTTTGCATTCATTACAGTTAAATAAGATTCTACTTTTTTTACATTTTTATCTAGTACAGAACTTCCATCTTTTTTATAGTTTTCTATTTCACCCATTGCTAAATTATACAATGTTTTAAGGGTCTCAAGTTCTTCTGTATCTTCCTTATTACCTACAAATCTTTCTATTTCTTGATTTTTTCCAAGAATACCATAAATGAAATTGATATCTTGTTGTTGTTGTTTTTCTATTGTTGTTTTATTTTGTTCTTTTAAACCATTTATTGATTCAATAAATTTGTCCATGGTTGTGTTTTTGGTTATTTTTGCAAGCATTATTTCTTTTGTATACTTAAGTTTTTTTCTATATTCTAACGCAATTTCTTCACCTTCTATTTTTTCTGTTAGATTTCTTTCTTTTCCTTCTAGTATTTCAGCAATTCTTTCTTTTAAACCTTCACCTTTTAAATCTTTTAATTCCTTGTCATCTTCTATTTCTTTTTTTATTTCTTTTTTTATTTCTACATTATATATATAATGTAATTGATTACTTTTTAGTAATTGTTTTGCATATTCTTTTTTTAGATTTTTAACATGTTCTATTATACCTTCATCTACTTTGTCTTCTTTTGCACTTATTTCTTCATCTGGTTTTTCTTGTAATTTACTTATTTCTTCATCTGGTTTTTCTTGTAATTTACTTATTTCTTTAAAAATACCTTCTAATCCTAATGCACCTTCTTCTCCTTCTATTGTTTTTTGAATAGCTTTTGATATTTCTAAGGTTTTTTCTTCTATCGATTTTATTTTTTTTATATAAGTTTCACTAGGTCTTTGATTCCACTTTGCTAAATAATTGTAATGTTCTTTCATTAAATCTTCAACTGTTCTT
>Ga0066608_1000167_pt1 | contig 43026 bp, 51 predicted proteins | sample SaaInlV_DNA_135m_FD_60377 | JGI IMG/M metagenome (GOLD analysis project Ga0066608, IMG submission 60377) | Marine microbial communities from expanding oxygen minimum zones in the Saanich Inlet - SI075_LV_DNA_135m | ecosystem: Environmental > Aquatic > Marine > Unclassified | place: British... | reverse complement strand
CTTTCTAAAAGATTTACAGTTAAAGATGTATGGGGTGGATATACTCTAAGAAATGGTAAAAAATTAGCAGATGTTAGAAAAGCTGCTTATGCTCTTGGTTACAATGATGATACAACTATGTATGAAATCTTATTTGCAAACAAAGATGCGTTGTCTTACAAAATTGATAGAGAAAATGATCCTATTCAAGCAGGTTATGACAATTCTGAATGTATTGGTGATGAAAGAAATGTAATTGGTTCTGATGGTAAAGTATGGAAAGGATATGGATTCTTTATTCAAAAATACTTATTTGAAGAATATGCAGCATTTGGTAGAGGACATGGACATGACCTTGCAGCATTTGATGTATACCATAAAGTAAGAGGACTTAAATGGCCAGTTGTAGATGGTAAAGAAACACAATGGAGATTTAATGCTAAATATGATCCATATGCAGCAAAAGCTACTAAAAAAACTGGTAATTCTCATGCATTCTATGGAACACTTGCTAAGAAATTAGCACAAGGTACTTTAACAGGTATTACAGATAAAAATAAAGTTTCATTAAAAAATAAAGCAAAAATCTTTGCAAGACCTTATATGGATCCACCAGAAATGCCAAATGAAGAATATCCAGTATGGTTATGTACAGGTAGAGTTCTTGAACATTGGCATTCAGGTACAATGACAATGAGAGTTCCTGAATTATATAGAGCAGTTCCAGAAGCATTGTGTTATATGCACCCAGAAGACGCTAAGAAATATGGAGTTAAACAAGGTCAATTAGCGTGGGTTGAGTCAAGAAGAGGTAGAGTAAAAGCAAGAGTTGAAACTAGAGGTAGAAATCGACCTTCAAAAGGACTTATTTTTGTTCCTTGGTTTGATGAGAAAGTATTTATTAATAAAGTTTGTGCAGATTATACTTGTCCACAATCAAAACAAACTGACTTTAAAAAATGTGCAATAAAAATTTATAAAGTATAAGGAGATAATATTATGAAAAAAGAATTAATAAAAAGAATAGGAGGGATAGTTTCAGTGTTTACTTTAACTATTTCACCAATGTTATTAACAGCTGGTTCTCATATAGAGTTAACAAATTTATCTGATGATGCTAAAAAAGAATATCATGCACAAGGTAAAACAAGTGGTATTTCAGAAGATTATTTAGGATTAAGAAAAGTAGATTTATATTCAGAAGATACAGTAGAACCAAATGGTACTGCTTATTCTACTGATTATGCCGGTGGTTCTAAAAAATTAAAAAGATCATTTCAAGATGCTCCACCAATGATTCCACATAGTGTAGAAGGAATGTTACCTATTACAATTAAAAATAATCAATGTACTGGTTGTCATATGCCAGTAGTAGCAGCAAGTGTTGGGGCAACGGCTATTCCAGTGTCACACATGACAAATTTTAGACCTTCAGTTAAATTAGTTGGTCAAGACTTTAAAAAGTCTGAAGATGTAATGAGAAATGATGTTGCTATTACAAAAACAAAAGATGGTAAATTAACTGGTGCAAGATTTAATTGTTCTCAGTGTCATGCACCACAAACAACAAAAGGTGCTGTTGTTGAAAATACATTTGAAGCAGTTTATACACATAAAAATGGTGATACACTATCAACATGGTCTGATGATAAATATATGAAAAATATTGACACAATTAAAGGTGAAGCAGGAAAAGTTACAAATAAAGATATAGCAAATAAAGATTCAGTTGCAGGTCATCTTGGTGGAAGTCACTAATAACTAAATAATTAAAATAATTTTAATTAAAAAAAAGGTTGTCATTTTTTTGATAACCTTTTTTTATAAATAAAATAAAAGAAAAATTATTTTTTTGATAAGTTATTAGAATGTCCAAATAAAATAAAATCATGTTGTAGAACTTCTAGTAATCCTTGTTATGATAAAAAAAATGTGATATAGCGGTTTTAAGTTTGGATTATTGAAAATAAAATCTATTTTAAAAAAAGGTTCTAAAAATTAATAAATAAACCTTTTTTTAGATTTAATTTCTTATTAATTTTTAGATTCAAGTCTTTCTTTTTCTTGTTGATAAATAAAAAACATAGGTAATATAATAACTGTGTGTAAAAAGACAGTTAATAACAATGGATATTGATTTAAAGTACCAAAGAAACTTGGAACAAGGTCAGTAAATGGTTCAAACATTATTTATTCTCCTTTATTTTAATACTAAATGTATTTAATAAAATTATATAATAATTTTTATTAATTTTACTTGATTTGCATCAATTTTTTTTATTTATTATGATGATAAAATGAAATAAGATACAATTATCATAATAATTTATTATAATGTTAATAACAAAATACTATATTTTTTAGGAGTTACTAAATGACAGATAGAAGAAAATTTTTATTAAACATGGTAAGAGGGGTAGGTATTGCTTCACTTGCTGGTTTAACTTGGAGTGCATATATTAATGAAGCAAAAGCATCAGAATTAATTTTAAGACCACCAGGTGCATTACCTGAAGATGACTTTTTAGTAACTTGTATAAAGTGTGGAATGTGTGTAGAATCTTGTCCTTATGATACTTTAATACTTGCGAAACCAGGTGACAATAAACCAATAGGAACACCTTATTTTATACCAAGAGAAGTTCCGTGTTATATGTGTCCAGATATTCCTTGTGTTCCTGTTTGTCCTACTGGGGCTCTTAATGAAAAAAGTGTAACAAATCAAAAAACTGGTGATTTAGATATAAATCAAGCAGATATGGGTGTAGCAGTAGTTGATGATGAAAATTGTATTGCTTTTTGGGGAATACAATGTGATGCTTGTTATAGAGCTTGTCCAATATTTGGTGATGCAATTACAATTGAATATGAATCAAATGATAGAACTGGAAAACATGCATTTATGAAACCAATAGTACATAGTGACCATTGTACTGGTTGTGGATTATGTGAAAGAGCATGTGTTACAGAAAAACCTGCAATCTTTGTACTTCCTAGAGAGAATGCGTTAGGAAAAGCAGGAGATTATTATATTAAAGGTTGGGATAAAGAAGATGAAAAAAGATTAGAAAAAGCTGAAGCAAAAACAACAACAACTGAAATAAGTAAAAAAAGTGCTTTAGATTCTTTAAATGATATAGATGATTTATATTAAAAATAGACAATCTAATAAAAAATGAAAAAAAAAAGGAACAAAAATGAAAACTATATGGAATAATTACAGATATTTAATTTTAAGAAGAATCACTCAAATAACTTTAATGTTTTTATACCTTAGCGCATATGTTTGGGGATGTTCTTTCCTTATGGGAAATTTGTCTTCTTCAAGTTTGTTAGGTATTATTCCGATGAGTGACCCTTATGCTGTACTTCAAATGTTTGTAGCAGGAGCAATCATTTCAACTAACCTATTGATTGGTGCTGCAATTATATTTAGTTTATATGCAATTGTAGGTGGTAGAATATTTTGCTCTTGGGTTTGTCCTATAAATCCTGTTACAGATTTAGCAAATTATTTAAGAAGAAAATTAGGATTTAATCAAATACAAAAAAAACAACCAGTAAATAGAAATGTTAGATATTGGGTTATAGGTATTAGTTTAATTCTTTCATTTATATTTGGTATTGCTGCTTTTGAGTTTATTTCTCCTATTTCAATGATTCATAGAGGAATTATCTTTGGTATTGGTTTTGGGTGGGCTGCTGCTCTAATTATATTCCTGTTTGATTTATTTGTACTGAAAAATGGTTGGTGTGGTCATATATGTCCTTTGGGTGGTTTTTATTCTATTATTAGTAAATTTAGATTACTTAAAGTTAAACATTCAGCAGATAATTGTACTGCTTGTATGAAATGTAAAGAAGTTTGTCCTGAAGTACAAGTTCTATCTATTATTTCAAAAGAAAATGGACCAATAGTTAGTGGTGAATGTACTAATTGTGCAAGATGTATAGAAGTATGTGATGATAAAGCATTAGGTTTTAAAATTACAGACAAAAGAAAAGAAAAAAAAGATGATTAATAAAATACTGTTATTGATATTTATATCATTATCTTTTTTAAATGCGAAAATATTATCACCAACTTCTTCATTTGAAGCAAGTGGTGGTGTTACAGATTTAGTATATATAAAAGGTAATTTATATATATCTACAATTGAAGGAACTGCAGATATTTTTAATAAAGAAAAAAATAAAATTATTAAAAGCATTAAGGTTGAAAAAATTAAAGACTTTATGGGAGATCTTATTAAACCAAAAATATACTCTATAGATTTATTTAATAATGCTATCCTTTTAACTACACAAGGGGATAAAGGGTATAGTAATATTTATGAATATAAAGATGATATTTTAATAAAACTTATTAGTATTAATTTTAAAAAATTAATATTAAGAGCAAAATATATAGAAGAAAATAAAATAATTTTTGCAACACTTGGTAATCAAGTTTATTTATATGATATTAAAAAAAATAAAATTATTTGGACAACACAAATCTCTCAATCCAAATTTTCACACTTTAAACTAAATGAATCAAAAGATAAAGTATTAGTAGCAGATGAAAGTGGTGATTTAAAGTTAATTAAAGTTTCAAATGGTAAAGTTATAAAACTTTTTTCTAATAAAAACTTGGATAATGTATTTCAAGTTGATTTTAAAAATAATAAAATAATTACAGCAGGTCAAGATATGCGAACTGTTATTTATAATGTAACCAATAATCAATCTTACTATAAAAAAGGTAATTTCCTAATTTATAGTGCCGGGTTAAGTCCTAAAGGTAAATTAGCAGGATTTGCAAAATATGAAAATAATGATGTTGAAATTTTCCATAGTGAATATAAAACCAATTTATATACTTTGACTGAAAACAAAATGAATATTAGTAATATATTATTTTTAAATGAAAAAGAACTATATATATCTAGTGATGATGAAAAAATAAATTACTATAAATTAAAATAAAAGGAATTAAAATGAATGTTTCAAGTGTAGTGGTACAAACAGTACCAAAATTTTTAGAAGGACTTGTAGAAGACCTTAAAAATTGTGATGCGTGTGATTATCATATGCATGATGAAAAGGGAAGAATTATTGTAACTATTGAAGGTGAAGGGGTTAGTGAAGAACTAAAAAAAATGAAAGTAATAGAAGCACTTCCTCATGTTGTATCTGCTGATATGCAAATGGCATATAGTGAAGATGAATTAGATATTCATATGGAAAGACTTGAAAATGCTGATGCAGTACCTACAATGCTTCATGATAATGATATTAAACCAGAAGAAATTATATATAATGGTGATTTAAAAAAGAAAAACTTAGAAGGTTTCGCAAAAAGATTTGATAAAACAAAAAGATAAGAACTACTATTGAGAGGGTTTGTTTTGAGACTGAACATATTTTTTTATTACTTCTAAAGAAACTCCACTAATGGAAGTAATACAGTAAGAAGGAGACCAAAAAGGGTAACTAACAGTAATAATCACTTATATGTGATTTAAATTCTTTTCTAACCAATCTACTAGAAACAGTTTTAAAATTATTAATTCATTTAGATATTTGTGTTTGAGGATTTGTTTTAATATTTTATTATGTAAGAGAAAATGATGTAGATGACCCGAATAAAAAAACTAATAATTGTAAAGTATATGCCGGTTATATAGTTGCAGAGTTTAAATTAAATAAAGAGATAATTTATAAAATACAAACAGATTTTTTAGATTTTCAAGGAAATGATATAGGAAAAAGAATAAGTTGTATCAAAGAATCGATAAATACTTTAAAATAAGTATGTTTTTAAGTTAATTTAAAGTATTTTATTCTATAATTTAACTAAACATTATAGATAAAGGATAATAAATGATTTTAATAACAGCAATTATACATAGGAAAGATGTAAATGAAATAGTAAGTAGTTTACAAGAAAATGATATTCATGGAGTAACAGTTTCAGAAGTTATAGGGAAAGGTTTAGATGGTTTAAATCTTAAAGGTAATGAAAAAATAGATTTAGTACCTAAAATGAGACTTGAAACAGTTGTTTTAAACAATATAGAAAGAGAAACAGTTGTTGATTGTTTAAGAGAAACTTGTAAAGATTATGGTGCTGGTAGTGGAAAAGTATGGTGGGTTCCAGTAAGTGGAGTAGAAAGAATCAGAACTGGTGAAAGAGATGAAGCAGCATTGAAAAATTATAAAATTAAAGAAATAAAAACGCAACAAAACAAATATATAAATGAATATACAAATGAAGATACACCTAGTTCTTAATGATAGTAAAGAAAGTAAAACAAATGACTAAAAAATTATATGTATTAGTCCCAAAAAATCATAAATTTATTAGATTAACAGTTAGTTCTAATTTATCTGCATTAATTAAAGGTAATAAGAATTTTAATAAACCAAGTATAGATGAAGAATATAAAACCTATGGTGGGTTAGATTATGAAAATAGTTACATGGTGGTTGCAGAAGATCCTAATAAATTAAAAAAATTATTAAAATCAATGTATAAAAATAATAAAATACATATACGTGAGAAAATAACAGGGAAAACAGATATAATAGATGGTCGAGTTCTTTCTGATTTAAAATCAGTAATATTAACAAAACAAAATAAAACATTACATGAAATATTTTTTCAACAAGGTGAAGGTGAATCAAAATTAAAAATTAAAGAAATTGATTTATCAAAACTTAATTTTTCAAAAGATAAAGGTGGAGAAATTACTCAACCTTTTACTAATACTCAAGAACAAGAACAAATTAAAACATATATATTAGAAAATGAAAAATGTAATTTAAAAATAAATGCATTTGCTGGAACTGGGAAAACTTCAACATTACAAATAATTTCAAAATCACTTGAAGAAAATATATTATATTTAGCATTTAATAAATCAATAGCAGAAGAAGGAAAAAGAAAGTTTTCTAAAAATGTAACTACAATGACTACACATTCATTGGCATTATATGGTATCAGAAACTATACAAATATAAATATTGATAACTTAAAACATAATGATTATAAACCAAGGGAAATATCAGAATATTATGAAGATAAAAATTATGAATATTTAAAACAACTTATTGATATTTTTAATACATTTTGTCATTCAAGAGAAACAATAGAAAGTTTTTTTGATGATAAAGAAGATGAAATGTTACTTAATGTCCTTAAGTTATGGAATAAAATGGATAGTGGTGAATTAGATTTTACTCATGGTTTTTATTTAAAAAAGTTTGATTTATTATTACAAAATAATGAAATAGATATAACAAAATACAATACAATAATGTTAGATGAAGCACAAGATACTAATGAAGTTACATTATCTATATTTAAAAATATTAAAGCACCAAGAAAGATTATAGTTGGTGACTCACATCAACAAATTTATAGTTTTAGAGGTAGTGTTAATTTAATGTCTCAATTTAAGGGTGAAAACTTATATTTAACTGAAACATTTAGATATAACAAAGAAATTGCAAGAACAGTTTCAAATTTATTAAAAGAGTATAAATGGGAACAAGAAGAGATACAATCAAAAATAGAAACTAATTTAGATATAAAAACAACTGCATATTTGTTTAGAACAAATGCAGATCAAATAAAATGTATGGCAAATTTCCTAGAAGAAGGTAGGTTTTTTCAAACAATTAGAGATCCAAAATTAATATTCAATCAAATAATAGAATTAGCACATTTTAGAAGAGGTGAAAAAGATAAAATAAAAACAAATAAATATTTAACATTCTTTGAAACATTAGATGAAATTACTGATTATGCAGAACAAATAAATGATATTAGTTTGAAAACTTCTTTAAAGATTATTCAACAAGAAGGTTATACATTATCAGATTTGGAACAAATGTTAAAAAAAGTAAGAGAATATAATGAATGTAATTCTTCAGATACTTATTTAACTACTATACATACAGCTAAAGGATTGGAATGGGATAAAGTAATAATTTCAGAAGATTTTAGTTCTATTAAAGATTATATGGAGTCAGAAAAAGATGGTGGAAGTATATTGAAACAAGAATGGATAAGTAATCCTGATAATATTAAATATAGAATAAGTAAAGAAAAAAAAATAAAAATAATAGAAGAAATTAATTTATTATATGTAGCAATTACACGAGCTAAACAAGTATTTGAAATAAATAATGAAAATAAAGAGATACTAAAATAGTATTTCTTTATTGAAAATAGTTAGAATAAACTACTTATTGAAAATCTTGACACAGTTCCCTTTGTATAGTTACTAGGAATTGAGGCTTCACCTTTTACTTCATAATTATTGTTAAGATTCCAACCACCACCAAACATAATCATTGGTGACATTCCTTCTTCATTAATTGTTTCTTTAATTTGATATGAAAGTCCAACACCTGCTTCAAGAAAAGGTCCATTCCATCTATTCATAGAATCAAATATACCTAAATCAAAATCACTCAAAAATATTCTTTTAGATATAGTCATTTCAACTAAATCACTAAATACATTAATGTTTGCATATTTTCTACCTGACCAACCTAAAGCAGATAAATCCAAAGCAGCAGACATTTTTAATCCAAACATATCTAATTCTTCTGAAGTAGAAGTACTTGATATATCACCACTAATTATACCTTCGTCCCCAATAATAGTATTTGTTCCCGAATATATTTTTGGATTTCTAAAAACTAAACCTACAGAAAGTTTATCATTTTTCTTTGCTTTTATTTCACTTAAACTTTCTCTTTCAATATCCATTTTATGGACACGTTTAATATATTTTTTTGTTTGTTCTGCAGGTAATTCTTGTGAATTTTTATATTTAGATATGTAATCATGACCAATTTCTTCTTGATAATCTGCCCAAGAAAATTCATTTGATAATAAATTACTACTAAAGAACAATGTAATAAATGCAGTTAAAATTATTTTATTCATAAATGGAATCCTGTTTTTATATATAATTAAATTATAAAATAAAAAATATACATGATTTTTTTTATTTCTCTTTTAATAAGTTATTTATGATTTGTACTTTAATTTTAACCTTGTATTTTGAATTTTCTTTTTCAAGGTCAATATCATTTTCAAAATATTCTAAAATTATTATATTTTTTTCTTTCTTTTCAATTTCCATTTCCAATAATTAATAACAATAAAATAACCAATAGAACTGAATATACTTGAAATTATTATTGCCCCAAAGTATAAATCTATAAATATATTATCTATAGAATTTTCTAACAAATTCATTGAAAAAATTAATAATTCATGGTTTAATAATATTGCTCCTAAATAATATTCTAAACCAAATATAAATGGCATTGTAAATGGATTTGTTATCCAAACTAATAATATGGAAATTGGTAAATTATGTTTAAATAAAATAGAAGTAAATAAAACTACTACCATTTGAAATGGCATAGGAATGAATGCAAAAAATAAACCAAAAAAAAAGGCTTTTGCAACTGCAAATTTTCTTAAACTAAATATATTTTTTTTATATTCATCTTTTATTTTATAAAAAAATGGTAAGTTCTCAATTTTTTCTTTTGGAGGAGATATTTTTTTAAATATTTTTCTAGGCATTTTTTATATCCAAAAGAATACTTTTAAAATTGTATTTATCATATATTCTATTGAATAATAGATGATAAAATCTACAGTTAAATAAATTGTAAATATAAAAAAAATATATGATGAATATTTAATTAATTTTTTTATTATTAATTCTTTACATTCTAATGTTACAGTAGACAATATTGAATTAAATATATATGAATAAATCAAATGTACCATTACAAATAATAATACAAAAACTAAAGTATATATAAAACCATTATTATTTAATATTATATTATTATGTTTTGTAAATGTTGGTATTACTATCAACCAAACTATATACACTTTTGGATTAGTTATAGAAGTTAGAAAAGCTTTTTGGATTTTTTTTATATTATTTATTTTTTTTATTTTTTGATCATAATGTATTTGTTTACTTAATTCATATGTTTCTACTGTTAAATGTGTTAAGAACAATATACCTATTATTTTAATAATAATTAAAATGTATTCATTGTTTAATAAAAATGTATTTAATAACAAAGTTAGGTTTGATACTAAAAAGATTCCAAATGCTAATGAAAAAATTGTTATTAATGTATTCTTCATACCATATAAAGCAGTACTATTTATAGTCAATAACACACCTGGACCAGGAGTAATTATAAAAGGAATTACAAACAAGGTAAATATTATTAAATTAGTAGTATCCATTTTATGTCTTTTTTTTATTTATTATAATATTTTAGTTAACAATTTACTTATTTATTTTAAACATAAAATATAGTGCAATTAAAGAAGTTGTTGCTGTTATAAACCAAAACATATTAAAACTAATTGGTATTATTAAACCTGCAAACAATGATATTAGAATATGTGGAATTCCATATCTTAAGAAAGAATATATTTGTATTGTTTCTGTTAAATTTAATTTAGCATTTTTAAATTTGTTTTTAATATAGTAATTAATGTTGCAAGTACACCAAATAATAATGTAAAAAAGTCACTTTTTATCTTAAATAACTATATTTACTTTTTCTATAAAAATAAAAAGTAAATAATATAAATAGTGTATAATTTATCAAAAACAATATTTTTTCTAAGTTATTCATATCATTTGGATAAACTATATTATAGTTTATTATTATACTAATCAAATATATAATACCTAATATTAAAAAGGACATATATAATCCAAAAAAAATCTTTTGTATTATATTCATGTTTGTAATAGGTAAAATAATACTATCTAACCATTTATATATTTTTATTTTCATTTAAATTTTCTCTTATATTTTTGTTAAATCTAAAGATAAATCTTCATTCTTAATAAGATTAATTTTCTTTTTTAGTATTTTTTTTGCTATTTGTTTTGCATTTTTTAAACTATGCATCTTATAAGTACCACATTGATATATATTTAGTTCAGGTATATCTTTTTCTGTTTGAACTTTTAAAATATCCTTTAACGCATTTTTCATAGCTTTTCGTACTTTTTTTCCAGAAGGTTCCCCCAATACTGACATGTAGAAACCTGTTCTACACCCCATTGGACTACAATCTATAATTTCAAGATTTCCCCCATTTAAATGATTTCTAATAAAACCAGCAAATAAATGTTCCAATGTATGAATACCTTTTTCGTCCATCATTTCTTTATTTGGAGTACAAAATCTTAAATCAAAAACTGTAATTTTATCTCCTGATTTTGTATTCATTTTTTTTGCTATTCTAACACCTGGTGCTTTCATTTTTGTATGGTCTACAGTGAAACTATCTAATAATGGCATATTCATTTCCTTTTTATTTAGTATTATAATTAATACCTATGTTTTTTTTGAAACTAAATAGTTTTTATCTTTTTTTAGGGAATATTTTGTTATTCTAAAACTATGTTAAAGAAAATAATAATTTTGAATGAAAAGAAAAGGTTAATAATCCAGACAGAAGTTCCTGAATTATTAAATAGAAGTCTTTGGACTTTATCTTCTTTAATTAGGTTAGATAAGGTAGAATTGTTATTAAAATCAGGTTCTAATTCCAACTTAAAACAACAAACAACTTTAAATTGTTACAATGATGAAATACAAGATTTATTTTTAAAATATTTAAAGTTATTTACTTTCTTCTATTTGAAGTTTAATATTTTTATTTTCTAATCTTAATTCTTTTAATTCTTCTAATATTAAGTCAAGTTTTTTACTATCTTCATGTATTTCTGCTTCTAAGTCTTTATTATTTATTTTTTCCATTTCACCAATGATAACAGCGATAAATAAGTTAAAGAATACAAAAGCAGCAATAATAACAAAAGAAACAAAATAAATCCAAGACCAAGGATATATTTCCATTCCTTCATACATTACATCTGTCCAATCTTCAAAGGTTAGAATTCTAAATAAAGTAAGCATAGAAATCAAGAAATCTTTCCAAAGACCAGAAGGAGCGTCTACAAATAATAAGTTTCCAATAATAGCATATATATAAAAAATAATAAATAAAAGTATAACAATATCAATAATAGAAGGTATAGCCCCAATCAACATATCAATAATGTTTTTCAAACCTTGTCTGGCAGTTATTATTCTTAATACTCTAAATACTCTTAATAATCTGGCTACAGCAGCCATAGAAGAATCTTCTATAGGTATTAAAGTGATAACAACAATAATTAAATCAAAGATATTCCATTTGGATTTAAAAAAGTCCAAAAAGTTTTTTTCTGAACTCATTTTAATAATAATTTCAATTAAAAAATATATAGTAATAAAATAGTCAAGAAAAACAAATAGAATTCCTAAAGAAGTATTAAATTCACCTAATGTTTTGAAACCTAATATAGCAGCATAGAAAATAATAATACCTGTAGTTAAATTTGAAAACCAAGAAGATTCTCTAATGTCAATTAAATGTTTTTGTAATGTCATAAATAATATACCTTTTATTTTATTATATTTTATTATAAAGTTCTGGTTTGATAGATTTCCATTTCTTGTGAACCCACATCCATTCTTCTGGTTTTTTTTTAATAATATTTTCTAAACTTATAACATAATGATTAACTGTATCATTTATAAATATTTCTTTATCTTCAATACTTGATATATAAGGTTTATTCCATTTTATAATATACTTTTCAGTTTCATTATCCCATTCAATCCATATAAAAATAGTCTTCTTTTTTGTTTTTTGAGAAAGGATTCCTTGAGTTTTTAAAAATGGAGTGTTTATATTAAAAAAATTACATAAAACTCCATCATTCATATTTGTGTTTTGATCAAGTAACATAAAAATATTTATACCATTGTTTAAAGATTTAAGTGACTTTCTTAAAGCACCTTCTTTTTTAAATACTTCTCCACCAAATTTTATTCTATTCTCAAGAATAAAATTATAAAAATTTTCATTTTTTTGTAATTTACCTACAGCATTAACTTTAGTAATAGTAGTTAAATAAGTAAATAGTAATTCCCAATTAGAATAATGTGCAGTTGTAAAAATAAAATTATCTGTTTCAAGTAATTTGTTTAAGTCTTTTTCGTTTTCAATTGAAATAATTTGTTTAAGTTCTTCTTTATTATAATTTTTTGTCTTTATAACAAAAAATAAACTTCTGATAATTGATTTATTAGTATTAAAAATAGTTAAAAAATTGTGACTTATATTTGTAAGATTAAATTGTTTTTTAATTATCTTATAATATTTATTGTTAAAAATAGAAAAAATAAAAGCAATAATATTTTCAATAGTTTTTCTAAAAAAATCACCAAAATATTTAATGTTAAACAAAATAGTAAGAATATATAATAAATGGTTCACATTTTTTCCTTTAATATTAAGAGTATACTTAAATAATCTTAATATTAGGTAAAGAATTAGTGTCCTATTTCAAGTTCCTTATTATATTCTTCTTCAAATTCTTTTTTATTAGTATTAATAGTTATAGTTAAACCAATAACATATATAAACATAGAAAGTAAAATTATACCAGATACAATAGCAACATACATATCAAAGTGTTCAAAGTCAGGAACCATTTTCTTTAACATAACTAACATAACAATAGATAAACCACCTTTTATACCTGCAAATAATAATACAAAATAAGATTTCATATCTATTGTATGTATTTTTATAGTTTTATTAGAAATAATAGCAAAGTTACCCATCATAATCATTCTAATTAAAGTTGTAATTATAAAAATAACAACAATTTCTTTCCAATAGGTTAACATATTTCCAAAGTCAATGATAACTGCTAGACCAATAAATAAAATAGCATTTACAAATAAAGCAATGACAGTTAAAAATGATAATACATTATCTTGTCTTTTGATGTTTGTTATATTAGAAAGTAAAAAATCAAAAGTTTTTTTTCTAAAAGGTTTCTCTAATGTATTTAATTTATTAGTAACATTTGTTAAAGATTTTTTTTCATTTATATAACTTTTTTGTATTCCTATAGTTAATAATACAATAGCAACAATTTCTGCCAATAAACCTGAAACATGAAATAATTCTGCTATTTCAAAAGAAGAATATGCTATCAATAAGATTAGAACTAATTCAGACATTACATCTGTTGTAGTTTTCATTAATAAAAACCCAATACCACCAATTATGCCACCAATTAAAATAGATAGACCTAACATTTTAACAGTGATTATTGCAACATAAGAAGGTGTAACTTCATTACCTTGCATCATATAAATACCAAAAGCAAGGAATGCAATTAAAGCTATAGCATCATTAAAAAGTGATTCGCCTTCTGCTAAGAATTTAATTTTATGTGGTAATTTTGGGTATTGTTTAAATGTTGAAACAACTGAAACTGGGTCTGTTGCTAAAACCATAGCAAATAAAACAATAATAGCACCAGTTGATAGATTGTATTCAAAAAAAAGCGTATTAGTTAGTAGTACACCTGAAAGTATTGAAAGGATCACAGCAACACCTGCAAGATAAACTAAAGACAACCAATTTTCTTTTAAATCTACCCACTTAATAATAAAAGCATCAACTAAAACTAATAATACAACAAATGATAACACCATATCTGCAAAGATTTCCATAGTAGTAAATCCAAAGAAATTTGGATTTAATTGTATTATTCCAATTGTTAAAACAACAATAGAAAGTGGAGAAGGTATTTTAAATAGTTTCTCACCTTTAATCGCAAAAAATAAAATACTTAAAATAGTAATTATGTTAATAATCATTTTGGTTCCTTAACTATATAACATAATAGTTAAGGAAATTAATAAAGGAATGATATAACCTATATTTGGTAAATTATTTCGATAAACATTTTTTGTTTTTGAAGTATTTGTATCTTTAAGATTAGAGTTAATACTATTTTCTAAATCTTCAATAGTATTATTTATTTCACATGTTTCCCATAAATTAGAAACAGAATTTACTTTTTTCTTTAAATCTTGTATTTGTAATGATATTTTTTCCATTTTTTTTCCTTGTTTATATATAATTTTCTAATAAATAAATAGTAAAGTCTTCATTATCAATTTCTTTTGAAGAAATAGGTAAGTATTTACTATACTCAATGTCATTTTTAGAAAAATCATCTGATTCTTTGATTTTATCTAAAAACACCTTAGAGATAACAATTTTTTTAATATCAAGTCTATGAATATTAAATATATTTAACTCTTTCACAATAAAATCATAAAATTTATCAATAGAAGTTAATTTTCTGCTTTGTTTTAAAATTAGATTTAATTTATTTTGTTTTAATTCAATAGAATTTACTATTTGAATATTATTGATTTTGTTTGTCATTTATATATTTCCTTTGAACTTTTAAATATTGTGTACAAGTAGAACCAGAATTTTTTATAACAACTATAGAAGGTATAAGTTGTGATTTAAAATTAAATATTTTACAACCATGTGGTTTTTGTGGTTCCCAAGTAACAAAATAATGTTGACAAGTTTTACAATTTGTTTTTTCCATTTAGTTTTTTACCTTAATATGACTTAATATCCAAACAATTACTTCAATAGTCCAACCATTACCTAACATTTTTAATCTATTTGATTTTGCTATTTCTACTTTAACACCTTCAGAGTTTAAACCATATTTAGTATAATCATCTTTAACTGTTTGTAATCTTTCATATTCAAGAGAAGTATAATTTCTATAAGGAAGTTTTTTACCATAAACTTTTCCATAAACATCAGGATGCCTTCCAATTGGTAATGTTGTTAATACATTATCTTTTGGAACAGTTGTTAAACAATTAGATTTTTCTCTATTTGACTCACGAACTTCTAAACATTGTATGATTGGGATAGATTTATCATAATCTTTTCTTTTTCCATCTTTATTTAATCTTCTTCCTAATATAGTTGCTTTATTTGGATATTCCATTGTTTCAATTATATCTTTTAATTTTATATTTCGATCAGTGGGTTGAGTAATACCTTCTATATTAGTCCAATAAAGTCTTTTTCTATGTTGAGCACTCACTAATTCACTATTAATAAGTATTGGTTTTACACCTATAGCATTACTTAAAATCTTTTCCCATTTTTCAGACATTACAACGTTTTCTAATAAAAATATAATATCTGGGTTAATTTTTTTTAAATCTGTTAATATTCTCATGTACTCCCAAAATAAATAAGATTGTCCTTCAAAGACAAAATCTTCATTTTTTAATTTTAAATATTGTTCTAAAGATGATATTTCAATTTTTTCTTTTGTACTCATACCTTTTCTTTTTCCAGCAAAAGAAAAGTTCTGGCAAGGTGAACCACCTAATAAAATATCAATTTTAGGTAATTCTTTAGGATTCACATTTCTAACATCACCCAAGAAAATAGTATTAGGAAAATTATATTTAGTCACTTGTTGAGGTGCTTTTTCTATTTCACTTGATAAGTATTTTCCAATGTTAATATTGGTTTTTTGTAATGCTTGTTGTCCACCAGAACATCCATCAAATAAAGATAATATATTATTAACCATTTGTTTTTCCTAAAATATTATTATTCAATAAAATAGGAGTATCTAAGGAAATACCTAACTTTTGTGATTCAATTAAAATAATTTTATTGAAAGAACTTTTTAATGAAAATATTTTTCTAGCACCATTGGTAGTTTTAATATCATTAATACCTTGTAAATAATAGGAGAATCTAATAGTAATAGCAAAATCACCTGTTTCCATAACTAACATTTCTAAAGGAGTTTTTTCATTTATTTTATCACTTAATGTATAAAATTTTGTTTCTAATATAATTCTTAAATCTTCAAGTTTATCAAAAAATAATTCATAAGTTTTTTCTTGGTTATAACCAATTTTATAATCTATAGATTCTCTAATTCCATTTGTACTTGCAACTTTGTTGTAATTATCAATAATGTTATTTCTAAGTTCAGAATTTTTAACTATAGTTCTATGGTTATCATTAATATTTAAAAGAACTGTTTCAAAGAAACCAAACTTAAAAATTATATATTTATTTCCTTTTAATTCAATCAAATCATGATTGTTTAATAATGAATTATTAAGTAAAAGTATTCCAGATAATAAATCTGGTGCCCAAATAGAAGCAGTTAAAGCAAGAAAACCAATAAAGATACCTATAATACCTGTAGTTTCTAATGCTGAATCAAGATTCCAAATCTTTATAAAAAAGATTATAGTTAAAAAGAAAATAAAAACAACAGATAAAATAGTCATAACACGAGATGAATGTGTTTCTTCAAAAGAGTCATTTCTTTTTTCACCTAATTTATATACAATTATTTTATCAATAATTTCAAATACAATAACAGATAGATAAAAAAGTCCTAAAGACCAAGCTATTCTATTAAATAAATCATTATTAGTATCTATTAAAAGATTAATTAATATTAAAATAATAAAAGATATATTAATAAACCTAAAAATAAATAAACTTCGACTTTTTTCTGATTTCTTAAATGATTTAAAAATAAGTTTTGAAAAAAGTAAAGCAATAATATTAAGTGTTAATATTAGTAAAGTAGTAGTATCCATGTATAACCTTCTTTTAAGTATTTCTTTGATATAATTATATATTTAAAAAACTTAAATATATATTAATTTAAGTTTTTTCTAATAAAGATACTATCTTTAGAGTATAGACAATCAACGAAAGATTGTTTACTATTATAGTAAGGTTCTTCCATGAATGACCAAGGAAACCATTTAACAAAACTACATTCAATTTTTTTAACTTTCTTTTTACTGTTAACAATAGGTAATATTCCAGTTTCACCAAAACCAGGTTCTACAAATTTATATGTTTTCATTAAGATTTGTTTTCTTAATTCAGATTTTAACCCAGTAACAGATATTAATATTTTATTTAAATCTTCTTGACTTGTAATATCATATAAAGAATCCATAATAATTTTATTAGTAAGTTTTTCATATTCAATAAACATTGATTCAGGTAAGTATTTCACTAATTTTTCTTTCTCTTTTTTACTTAAAATACTTGTAGTTAAATATAAAGGTAAGAAATTTTCTTTTTCTTCTTCTGGTATATCAAAAAATAATTCACTTATATAAGAAGATAAGTTCTTGTTATCAGTTTTAGTTTCAGTTAAAATTAAAAAGTTATATATAGAAGAATTACCATGTCTAGGATTTAAATTATTAGCTATTATGTTAGCTTGTAAATCTTGTGGTAATGTTTCAGGTATATACTGTTTTAAATCAGGGTATAAATCATAATTAAACAAATTGTTGTCAAAACTATTGTCTATAAACATATCTTTATTACTACTTTTTGTTATTGAGTCATTCTTTTCATTGTTTAGTAAATCTGTAATTGTAAGTTTTAAATCATCTTCTTCTTTAATACTTTTAATAGCACTAATAATAGATAATGTTGTATTGAATGTATCAGTATAATTTTCAGATAAATATGTATCTAAAATTTTTTTACTATCAATGTAACTAACTTTATTTAATTCAGTTAAAGATTCAGTTTTAATTGTAAATATATTAGCGCCTTCTTTCAAATAAGATTCATAAATTAAGGACATTTCATCTAAATTTAATTTATCTTCCACTTCTGTTTCTAAAGTTAATGTGTCTATAACATTTTCAAAAGGAACTTCTTTTAATTTTTCAACAAAATCATATAATTTTGTTAAACTTGTAACTAATGTTGTTACTTTAGATTTAGTTTCTATAATTTTAAAATTATTAGTTGAAATTAATAATAATATTTCTTTTAAATCTTCTAAACTTTCTTTTGAATTAGTGATAGTTTCAGAATCAATATAAATACTATCAAACAAACCATTTCTTGAAACTAAAGGAACTATTATTTTGGTATATTTTTTAAACCAACTAATTTCTTCTACTTCAAGTTTTCCTTCTTTCTGTAATTTCTGCACTTTTTCAAATAAAAGTCTTAGTTTATCAATGAAAGGTATAGTTAGTTTATTATACTTTACTTTTTGTTCTAAAACATGAATAAGATTTTCAATAACTGTTGAGTTTTCAATAATATTGATATCTTTAGTTAATGTGTCTATTTTAATTCCTTCTACTAATCTAATGTTATTATTTCTTAATACTTTTCCACAAACTAAAGATTTTTCAGTGTATTTTTTTTTCATTTCTATATATGTTTTATCTTCTTTGAAGAATAAATAATTTCTTTGAATACCATTACCATTTTTTTCTATAAATAATTTTATATATTTTTCTTTTTCTTCATTACTTAATTTGGTTATCTCATTTATAGTTTCAATAATACTTTCTTCAAATAAAGGAATATGTATTAATAAAAATGAGATATCTTCTTCAAATATAGTTGGTTTTGCTTTAGTTAAATCTGATATTAATGCCTTAATTAAATCTGATTCCAAAGATAATAAATCTTCATTTAAATATAAGTTTTTACTAATTTCTTCCATATCCATTTCTACTGAAAGTCTTTTTTGATAAAAATATAAATTATGTAGTAATTCAAAATACTTTGGTTCAAAAATAACTCTACTAAAAGAATTTTGTTCTATTTTTTGTTCAAAATCTTTTAATTTATCTTTGTATTCTTTTACTTTTATACTTTCTTTAAAAATATAATCAATAAAAATAGATTTTTTATTTAAATCTAATTCATGTAAAGTATACCATTCTCTTTGTGTAATATTACAAAAAGGTTGATTTTTATTATTGTTAAAATCTAATACTCCTAATGTTCCTAAAACTTCAAGTATTTTCTTTTTAGGTTTAGAACCTGTTAACACTATATATTCTTCAATGGTATTAATATCATATTCTTGAAAGTATGACATTATACTTAAAATTTCTTTATTACCTAAAGATTTAATAAAAGTTAATGGTACAAAAATAGTTTTATCTTCAAATGTAAAATCTAATGAAACAGAAGAATTTAAAGGTTGTAATTTAAATTCAATTCCCCTTCTATGTATTTCACGAACTAATTCCATTTTATTTTTCTCTGAAACATGTCTTAAAAAATAAGTATATGCTTCCATCATATAATGTTCTTTGTAATATTGGGTTAAATATGTTAAAATAGAGTAAGAAGCAGAATGTGATTTATTAAATGCATATGCACCAAATGCTTCAATTTTTGCCCATAAATATTTTGCTTGTAAAAAGGTTAACTCTGCTTCATTATAAGTTACTTGTAAATTTTTTCTATTTTCTTCCTTATTTAATTCTTCAATTAAAGGTAAATCTTCTTTTAAACAAGCATTTAGTGGTCTAATTGAAGTATCAGGTTCAATTGTAGCAATAATATTATGTTCTGTATTATCATTTGTATTAACAATCAATAATTCTGATTCTAATGTTTTATAACAAACTAAATGTGAATATTTTCCTGTAAATTCCATTTTGTTGATTTGTTTAGAAGATATACCATTTACAAATTTATTTGAATGAACTATCATTGCTTCTTTTTTTTGTTTTGCAATTGCTTTTCTTAATTGATTAGAGTCTGCTTTAGTGTAACCCGCCATTTGAACAGATATTTTCATAATTTGTTCTTGATAAACCATAACTCCATAAGTTTCAGAAGTTAATTCAAAATATCTTTCCTTGTCTTTAATAATTAAATCATATTCTTTAATTTTATGAATAAATTCTTCTGGTGAATATAAATTATAGTTATAAATTATTTCAGTATATGTTTTGTTAAAAGAACAATTACTTTGTTCACAAATTATTTCTAATTCCTCAAGTTCTTCATCACTTAAATCATTTTTAGTTAAATCAACATCTACTATTTTTTTAAGTAATTCTTCATCAATATTTTCTTTTAAATCCTGGTATGCATTATAAAAAGCATATAAAGGTTGTTTAAACTTTTCATCTTCATAGAAAACAGCAGGGTTTAATAAGTTAACTACAACTTGGTTAATAATTAAACTTGAATCAAAATCTTTGGACATTTTCTTTATTAAATCATTTTTAGCAAAAAGGAAAGTATTTCCCTTTAAAAATTTTGATACTTTTGAAAATAAAGTATATGAAAGAGTATCTATATTGATATTATTAATACTTTTAGTATTTAATAAAGAAAGTTCATTATCAACTTCAACCTCTTCATATGCAAATCTTGATTTTTGAATAAAATTTTGATTAATATCACCAATCTCCTTCTTTAAACCAAAATCTTGTAAATTTTTAACAAAATTTTCAAAATATTCAATATCATTATCTTCATTATCATAAATAGTTCTTTCATTGACAACAGGGTCATCAATTAAATAAAAACTTTGTAAATATTGAAAATCTTTCTTCAATTCTTTTGGTACTGTAAATTTTACTCTTGTTTTTACACAAGCACTTTGAACTATTTCTGAAATAATTTTAGAAGGATAGAATGTCTCACCATCTGCATCTGTAAATTTTCCATATAAATTATCTTTTTGTTGAATACTTATGTCATTTAAGTATCCAGTGATTTTTTGATATTTTAAAAAAGTATTTGCAATTTTTAGATTTGTCATATCTAATAATCCATTTAGATTTTCTGGAACTTCTTTACTTTTTCCATCTGGATCTTTATTAAATTTTTTCCAATCCCTTATTTCAATTAAAAGTTCATTTAATTTTCTAATGTTTCTTTTAAATGTATTTACAATTTCTTTTTGTTCTAGAATTAATTTATCATAAATATTAAATTCTTCTTCTCTTTTTGTGATTAGGCTTATAGTATCTTTAATATCATATTTTTTTACTTTTTCTTCTTGTGCAGAACAAATGTAATCATCAACAGCACCAGAACCTAAAGGTCCAGGTCTATATAATGCAGTTGTTGCAATCATATCTTCAAATACTAAAGGAGATAAAGACTCGACAATATTATCCATACCAGCAGAACCCATTTGAAATGTTTCAGCAGTAAATTTTTCTGATAATGCTTTAAAAACTTTTGGATCATCAAATTTTTGAAAGTTTAAATTAAATACTTTGTTATCTTCATAGGAAGAAGAAATAAAATTTTGTAATTCTTGTAAAATTGCATGTGTTTTTAAACCAAGTAAATCCATTTTAATCATATTCATAGATTCAGTGTCATCTTTATCATAACAAATAGCATTTTCTTGATGCATTGGGGCAATACAACAACTGTGATACGGGAAGAAAATAACACCACCAGCATGTAATCCATAATTTGTTGTTAAATCTTGTAAATTATCAAGTTTTTCTAATAAATTATTATATTGTTTCATCCGATTAAATAAAACATGTTCTTCGGGAATACTCTCTAAAGGATATTTTTCAAAAAACATATTTGATTCAGAACATAATTCAATATTACTTAAAATAGTAGATTTATCATTAAACTCTCTACTTAAGGACTTCTTCATAGATTCTGGGAATCCATTTAATCTAACAAAAGAATTCGCAACAGTTAATCTTGAACTTTTTGATACAGTTGTAATTTTACCTACAAATATATTATTAGGTTTAATATATTTTTCAATAATAGTGTTATCATAAATATCAAATGGTTTTTTTGTATAATCCATTGTATTTTTAACTGCTTCATTAAAGTAATTACTTAACGCATTAAATGCATATGATTTACTTGCAATATCTAAATCCACATCTGGAAAATCTGGTCTTTCTGGATCCATGAATCTCTCAAATAATAGACCATATTTAATAGGGTCTGTATCAGTTACTCCTAAAATCCATAACAAAATAGAACCAGCACCTGAACCTCTTCCAGGACCAAATTTAATAAACTCACCAATTTTTTTTACTAAAAAGAAATACTTAACATAATCAGGATTACCTAATGCTTTTAATACTGCTAGTTCCTCTTCAATTCTTGAATGATAGTCATCTACTAATTTATTTAGTTCTTCTTCATCCTCTATACTATAAGATATTTTAATAGATTGTTTTAAGTTTCTTAAATCAAATTCACTATAAACTAGTTCCCTTAAAATAGTTAAAAATTCATCTAATGTATCTGGTTCAGTAGTAATTTCTCCATTTCTTCCACTATAAAGAACAGGTAATGAAGGGAAAGAAGATAATCCTAAGTGTTTATAAAATTGAAAATCAACTGCTTCCCACCCATTTTCAATGGTAATGGTGTTTTTTAATAAAGTATTTATTTCTTTACTTTTAACATTCCCATTTTCAATTGAAAGATTTTCTTTATTAAAATCTAAAAACCCATCTAATTCTTGTTTAGTAAAGGCTCTATTATCTTTTGATTTCATATGAATAAAATGAATGATAGAATCATCTTTCATTAAATATAATGGTACAGGTTGAGATGGAATAACAAGATTATTAGTGTACTTTTTAATATCCTCAAGTGAATCAGTTGTAACTTGATTTTGTTCTATTAATAAAGGTAATATTTTTCTATATTCTAATGTGTTTTTCAATAATATATCATATTCTGAATTATCATCAATATTAGTCACTTTTATACCAAAAATAATTTCTAAATCATTTGATTTTTTTGAACTATTCTTAATTGTACCTGTAAAAGTATTATCAACGATAATTAATTTTTTACATTCTAATTCTTTACATTTTTCTATTAAAGAATTCATAGTTAAAATAGAATCGCCACTTACTTCTGTTCTTGCATATATATAATCACCACTTTTAAATTCTTCTAAATCATTAGTATTATCAAAACTATTTTCTATTTGCCCAACTTCAGAAACAATTAATTCATTTAATTGTTGACTTAATACAAACTTATTTACCTTAACGTCTATAAGAGCATCATGATATTCATCTCTTTCATCAATCATTTTATCTAATTCTGGATCTTTTATTTTTTTAGCTATTTCTTTAGCTAACTTATTCAGATTTTGTCCTCTTGTAAGTTTATATCTTTCACTGTGAATTAAATAATATAAAGTATCAAAAACATTTTCTGGAGATATTCCTACATTGTAAGTTGTGGTTAAAACTTTAAAGAAATCATATTCATATAAATTGTGTCCAGCAAATAATGTAATATTATATTTTTCAATAATATTATCAAAGTATTTTTTTGTAAATGTAGATTCTTCATCTAATTTATGATATTTTGAAACATTAACAGTTTTAAACATTTCTTTTGCAACTACATTTAAATCATTCATATAGTTTTTATTACTTAAATCAATACTCCTAATTATATTTGTAATTAAAACTGCTCCTGGTTCGATTTCTTTTGAAACATTGAAGTATTCACAACCTTCAGCAATTTCAATCATATCAATAGTATTTTCTTTTTTGTTATATTTTAAAGTTAATACTATATAACCTATTTCACTTATCTCAACAGGATTTTTTAACCCTGTAGTCTCTAAATCAAAAAGTAATAAGTTTTGATCTTCTTTTTTTATTTTTTCTAATAGATTTTTATTAAAATTATACATATTCTACCTATATTTTTTATTTATCTAATTATAATTAAATAATATTAAAAATACCTTAATATTATTTAATTATTAGTGTATATATTTTTTTTTTCTAAAATATGTTTATAATAAAGAAAAAAAGGAATAAGATGAAAAATATAAATGATTTAGAAAGTTCAGATATTATCTGTGAATGTAAACAAATTTCACATAGTGAAATTATGGAAGCGATAAAAACAAAAAATCTTTCAACTCTTGAAGAATTAATTGAAACTACTGGTGCAGGAACTTGTTGTGAAAGTTGTATTTCACCAGAAAATGATAAAAAAAATGAATTTGTTTTTTATTTAATTAATTATTTTAAATAAAAGAATAAGTTTTTTCTAATGATATAATAGAATACAATCTATCTCTTATGTCATTTTTATAACCCCAAATAGTCCAATTTTTTGCATCTTCAATAAAAAATTGACTACCACTATTTTTAGAATATTTATTTTCAAGATACACATTTAAATTAAACAAATCCATTAACAAATAATCTAAATATGCTTCAATGAAATCTTCTTTAAATCTTTGATTAAATAAAGTAAAATCAGGATTTTTAGAATTTAATAATATTTCTCTATCAAAATTATTAATGTGTTCTATAATATACTTAAAATAATAATAAATTAAGTCAAAATCAAATATTTTTACAAATGCAACACCATAATCTTCTAAACATACAAAATCAGTATTTAAATATTCATGTTGAATAGAAGAAATAATATAGTCGCTGTATGTTTCAACATTTTTATTGTAATCTTGAAATAAAACAGTCATAAATATTAGTGCATTAATTTTACTAGAAAATTTTCTATAAATATTAAACAAAAAATTATATAAAGAGGACTTAAATCCATTCCTCCAAATACAGATGGTATAGTTTTTCTTACTTTATCAAAAACAGGTTGTGTTAATTGATTCAATATCTTAACAATTGGATTTCCCTGATCTGGGGTTACCCAAGTGATTAAAGAAGCAACAATTACTATCCATTTATATAATGATACAAATAATAATAAAAAACTACCAATAGTTGTAAATAAAATATCCATTTATTTTCCTTTTTAATAATTATAGTTAGATTGAAATTAAAATTCAACTTTTTTTTAATAATTTTAATAGAGAATTAAGTTTTTTTAATATATAATTAATAAACATTATTTAACAAAAGGATATATTAGTTGAAACAAATACAAAAAAATAAAAAAGCTTATCATGATTATTTTATTTTAGAAGAGTATGAGGTAGGAATAAAATTAAAAGGTTCAGAAGTTAAAGCAATTAGAGAAGGAAAAGTAAATCTAAAAGGTTCTTTTTGTAAAATATTTAAAAATGAATTATTTGTATTTGATTGTCATATTTCTAAATATAATAATCAAAATACAATGTTTGATAAACATGAAGAAACAAGAGATAGAAAATTATTGTTAAAAAGAAAAGAAATAAATAAAATACAAAAAGAAGTAGAAGTAAATCAAGGTTATTCCATTATACCTTTATCTATTTACTTTAATGATAAAAATTTATGTAAAATGAAAATAGCCTTAGTAAAAGGTAAAAAAGATTATGATAAAAGAGAAGTTCAAAAAGAAAAAGATATAAAACGGAAATTAGAACAAAGGGATTGGAGTTAACTAAATGTTAGATTTTGCAAATAATCATTGGTTTTTATTTACTGTTTTTTCATATATTACTATAATGAAAATAACAATATATTTACAAATAAAAGAAAATAATAAAAATGATAAATAAATATATAAAAAAAATCAAAACTTCAAAAAACCCAATAGTTATAGGCGATATACATGGTAGTTATAAACAATTAAAAAAAATGTATAAATATTCTATAAAAAATGATTTATTATTTATTGCTGTGGGAGACTTAATTGACAAAGGAAAAGAAAATATAAAAGTTATTAATTTCTTTATTGAAAATAATATAGAGTCAGTTCTAGGAAATCATGAACAAATGTTTATTGAGTGTGAAGAATTCTTTAATGAAATAATAAAACTAAATAAAGAAAAATATTCAATGGAAGAATCAATATTTGATTCTAAAATGAAAGAATCAATTTTAAATCTGAAGTTTTCAGATTGGTGGTTAAATGGTGGTGAAAAAGTATTTAAAGAATATAAAGAATTAGAAGATAATTATAAAACATTACAAAGACATCTAAATTGGATAAAAAATTTACCTATATTTATAGTAGTAAACATTGATAAAAAACAATATGAGATAACTCCTTTGTTAGTATCACATTCTTTATCCACAATGTATTTTAATGATATAAAAAAAATTTTGATAAAAGAAAAAAATGATTTAGATAGTTCTAAAAAATTTATATTAGAAGAATTGATATATAAAACAATATGGAATAGACATAAACATACAAAATCAAAACAAAATAAAACAGGAATGTTTAATATATTTGGTCATACTCCTGTAGAAATATATAATTCAAAAAAATATTCAAATATTGAAGGAAAAATTATTCCTAAACCTGAAATAGATACTAACTTTAAATGTGCAGCAATAGATACAGGGTGTGCTTGCACAATAGAAAAAAAAGCAAGAGGATATTTAACTGGTTTAATATATCCAAGTTTAGAATATAAACAATATATTAATAAATATTAATATAATAATCTAAAAAGGATTATTTATTAAAGAATTAAATAGAGAGACAAAAGAAACTAAAATTTTTTGTAAAATATCAAAAAAAAATGATTTAGAAACTAAAATAGAAACTGGAATAGGTTTTTTTGATCATATGTTAGAAACATTATCAAAACATTCTGGTATCAATATAGAATTGAAGTGTTTTGGTGATTTAAATGTTGATGGTCATCATACAGTTGAAGATTGTGGAATAGTAATAGGAATACTACTTAATCAATTAATTTTCCCTATAAAAGAAGTAGAAAGATTTGGTGAAGCAACAATAGTAATGGATGAAGCTTCAACAACAACAAATATAGATTTAAGTAATAGAATATATTTACATTATGATGTTAATGTATTTGGAAATATAAATGATTTTGAAGTTGAATTAGTTGAAGAATTTTTTAATGCAATTGTTAATAATTTTAAAATCAATTGTCATATAATAAATAATTATGGAAGAAATAAACACCATATAATTGAAAGTGTATTTAAATCATTTGCAATATCGTTGAGAAGGGCAATGAAGTTTAATATTGATAATAATATTCCTAGTACAAAAGGAATACTATAATAGAAAAATTAAAAGTTTTTATTCCAAATAATTTCTTCTTGTATATTTAATTATACATTAAATACAACTTAGATATACTATCATTTTTTAACTATTGCATACTGAATAATAACAATATGTTTATCTAAGTTAGGTGATGAGTTTATAGTTGTTTCAACTATATCAATATTAGTTCCGTGTTTTTCTGCTTCATTAACAATATTTTGTGTATGTTCTCTAATAAGTTTATCTAAATCTTCATTCATATCTGTTTTGAAAATTTTTGTTCCAAATAATTCATTTTTTCTATATAATAACATATATAATTCCTTCTTGTTTGTATATATAATTATACCTATTTTTACCTTAAATACAACTTAAATATAGATAAATAAATAAAAAAAAATAAAAAAATTTAATAAACAATTAAGATTTTTTAGATAAAATACAAAAAAAGGAATCAATAATAAATGAATAATTATATAATAAAAAATGAAAATGCAACATACTGGGAATGTGGATTTAGTTGTGATAATCACATATATGTAAAACTTGGAAGTGAATCATTTTTTATAACTGATTCAAGGTATGAAATTGAAGTAAAAGAATGTAAAAAAATAGATCAAGTTATTATAGGTTCAGATTTAATAAAAGAATTAAGATTATTATTATTAAAAAATCAAATAAAAGTAATAATAATAGATCCACAAGATTTATCTATTTCAGAATATACAAAACTAACTAAGAATCTAAATAAAATAGTTTTTAAAGAAAGACTAAATTTTTCAAAAATAAAAAGAATGATAAAAACAGAAGAAGAAATAAAACTAATAAAAAAAGCAATGGAGTTGGGAAGAAAAGGATTTAATGATTTTAAACAAAACCTTCCAGAATATATAGGTAAAACAGAACAATGGATGGCGTTTGAAAATAAAAAAATTTTAACAAAAAATGGTGAATTAGATATTTCATTTGAACCAATAATTGCATTAGAAAAAAATGCAGCAAAACCACATGCTACACCTACAAATAAAAAATATGAAGAAGGAAAAATTCTACTAATAGATGCTGGAATAAAATACAAAAGATATTGTAGTGATAGAACTGAAACATACATCAATAAAAAGTCAAAAGAACAACAAAAAGTATATGATATAGTATTAAAAGCACAAGAAGAAGTAATAAAAAAAGGAAGAAGTGGAATGAAAGCAAGTGAATTAGATATATTAGCAAGAACATATATTGACAAACAAGGTTTTGGAAAATTCTTTGTACATAGTACTGGTCATGGAGTTGGAGTGGATATTCATGAGTTTCCTTATATTACAAAAAACAATAATGTAATTATAGAAGATAATATGACATTCTCTGTTGAACCAGGTATATATTTACCAAACAATTTTGGAGTTAGAATAGAAGATTGTGTGTCAGTTAAAAATGGAAAATTAGAACTATTGTAAGGAAGTTAAATGTGTAGAATAATAGGGGATTGTAATTTTTGTAATGGTGAAGTGATATCAAAAGAGGTGAGTATAAATAATAAAAAAGTTAATCTTTATATATGTACAAATAATATAACAAAATATAATGATAATTATGAAGAATGGGAAGAATCAGAAGATTCAACTTGTAATTTTAAAGTTTTTTCAAATACTCTCTTGAAATATAATAAAGCAAAACTATCAGAAAAAGAAATGAAAAAATTATTAAAAGAAAAAGAATTAGAAGTAAGGTTGTACTCAAAAAAATTATTTAATGAAGAAACACAAAAATATGGTTCTGAATATTTTAAATATTTAGTATTAGATAAAGATTATGGTGTTTCAGTAATTTTTGATTAGAAAAATTATATTTATAAGTATATTAAATAGTAGTATTTTCTAGTTTATTTTATATAAGTTAATATTTTTTTTAATTTTTATTTAATTCAAATGTTATGAATTTTTTTTCTACATATAGATAATTTTCATTTAAAACACTTGAACATATATTAGTAATATTATCAATATTATTAACTTTATATGACTCTTCATGGATGTGACCTGAAATATGAAATTTAAGATTATTTTTTTCTAAATCAATTTTTTTATATCTTAAACTTTTACTACCTACATGTGGGTCTCTATTGTATGTATTTTTTACTAAGTCATGACAACCATAAGCAGGTCCATGAGTAATTAAAATATCTATATCCTCTTCGATTTTTTCCCAAGTTTTAAATAATTCCATTTCACTTCCCATAAAAGCCCAATTACAAAACATACCAGAATAAGGACTTCCATATATTTTAATATCTTCTAATGTTATACTATCATCTTCTAGATAATGTATTTCAACTTCTGAATGTAATATATTTTTTAAAAGTTTTATTTGTTCTTTGAATCTTGTTTTACCTATTTTTTGAAGATAAACTTCATGGTTTCCAGCAACTAATATAATATTCTTAAAATCTAAAGAAAATAACCATTCCAAAAATATAGTATTTTCAATATCTTGATATTTAATTCCAGAAGTCCAATCACCTGCAAATATTAATGTATCTATATCATTATACTTAGAAAAATCTATTTTATTATGTTTTCCATGTGTATCAGATATACAAATAAATTTCATATAAATCCCCTTTTGTTATTATTATATCTATATATAACTTAATATTTTAATAAAAAAACAAAAGTTTAAAAAAAAAACCAAAAAATAATTATAATAATGTAAATATAAATAAGATAGTATATAAAAGGTTAAAGATGCACAATAAAAAAATATTAATAATAGATGATTCTAGAACCATTAGAGAAGGTTTAAAAAATCAATTGATACATATAGGTATTCCAGTTACAAATATTCATACTACTGACAATGGAAAACAAGGTATAGAAGAAACTAATTTAAAACATTATGATATTGTTTTTGTAGATTATGAAATGCCTGAAATGAATGGTGAAGAATTCACAGAATTAATAAGAAAAAAAGAAACAGGAAGTGAAGAACAAACAAAAATTGTTTTAATAACTTCTGTAGCAGAAAGAAAAGATATAATAAACATGTTGAGAAAAGGTATTAATAATTATATTATTAAACCAATAGAAGAGACAAAAGTTAAAGAAAAACTTATTTATACACTTGGATTAGAGGATAAATATATAACCCCTAAAACAGATGATTCAGAAGATAAATAGAAAGAACTTCTTTTTATTTCTTAAATAAATTTTGTAATGTTTCAATAGTAGTATGAATATTTCCACTATCTTCTGTTTGTTCATTGTTCTTTTTCTTTAAGATATTTAAAATATCTTCAACTATCTTAAATGTTTCTTTTTTTTCTTTAATATCAAAACCTTCTTTGGTTAAGTCATTTAATACTGAAATAGTTGTATGAATATTTCCACTATCTTCTGAGTTTTTTAATGTTTCTAAATATTCAATTAATTCTAAAATATTTCGTTCAAATAAAGAATTGTATTTTTTTAAACTATCAGGATTTGATAAAAATACTACTTTACTATCTAAATTTTCACTATTAAGAACTAAATAATCTTTTTGTGAATCAATCATCTTCTCAACATTTACACTTAAATATGCAGTATCAACTGTAATAAGTTCAGGATTTGTTTGTTTTCCTATAAGCTGTATCATTGTATCAATAATAATATCAACAATTAATTCTTCAACTGATACTGAAATATCTTTTGCAAACAATGATAATTTTTCATAAGTTTCATCATTTAAATCAAAATCTAAAGTATTTGTTTTTTTTCCTATACTTAGTTTTTGTCTTTCTCGTAAAACTTCAACATTAGTCACATTTAAATTAATATTTGAAAATAAATTATTAATATTTTCAGTTTGTTCTTGTGATAATTCTTCCATTTTTTTCATTTTAATTCCTTTTATTTTGTTTCTGAATCTAATGATTCTTGAAGTACCTTATTAATTGTTTCATAATTAAAAAATGTTTGTTTTTTTAATGGTATTTTTTTATTATTAACATCACTATCATAAATAATTTGAAACTGTTCCAAAATATTTTTATTCTCAATATCTTTGAATAACACTTCAGAATCATCATATTTTCCAACCAAATCAATATTAATATCTAAATCTATTTTTTTTAATAATTCTTTAATTGAAGTAGAGGTATCTATGTCTTTTTTATCAATTTTTAATTTTAGATTTGTATATTTAGATTTAATTTCAACTAGTTCTTCTTCAGTCATATCACTGTCAATAACTAAAGTTTTAAATGTTGTACTTGGAGTTACAACAAACTCAATTTTATCTTCTTCACAATCAATAACCAAGAAACCTTTATCTTCTTCTTCACCGTATTTATTTCTAGCTAAACTACCAGGATAAGACACATTATCTTTTAAAAATTGTTGTTTATGTATATGTCCAAAAACTGTTTGTTTTGAAATATTACTTAAAATTGTTGGTGAAAATCTAAAACCTTTTAATCTTCTATTATCTATTCCAGAATGTAACATAGCACCATTAATGTCTCCATGTCCAAAAATATAATCATACTGTTTTTCTAAATTTTCTTTATAATATTCTTCTGGAAACTCTGGGTATTCTTCTGGTAATAATAATATATTTTTACCATCAATTTCAATTTCTGACATTGTCTTTGTATAGATAATATTAGTTTGACTTATCCAAAAATCTGAAATAGTTTCTATAATATCTAAACTATCATAATCATGTGAATAGGTTCCCCTTAAGATAATTAAGTTATCAACTATTGAAGATATTTCACCTAATTTTGAAATACCATACTTGTATGCAAATGAATCTGCAGGTAATCTTTTATCAAAATAATCACCAGCTAAAACAGCAGTATCAATTTTATTTTCTCTTAAATAATTAACAAAAAATTCTAATGGTTCTTTAATGGTAGAATAATACTCTTCACATAAATGTACATCAGCGAAAATAGCAATTTTTTTCATTTCAATTCCTTTAATATCATAATAAAAAGATATCTTTATTTATTTTGATTAATTATATCAAATAAATAATTAAAAAAACCTTAAGAATATATATATATTCATTATAATTTAATATATATTAAAAAGGTGTAAGTAATGATTAATTTAACACAAGCAAATTCACAAATTACAGCATTGAATAAAGATTTAAGTACAATTCAAGAACAAATATCAGATGGGAAAAGAGTACGTTTTGGTTCTGATGATATAACTGTTTATGACCAAATACAAAAATTTGATGTGAATATTAAAAAATTAGATCAGATAAATAAATCAATTGATTTTGCAAATATGTGGGAGACTTCTAGTGAAGAAGGTATAGTTGCAATAGAAACTAATTTAGATTCATTTAGAAAAGAACTATCCGTTTTAGCAACAGAAGGTATGATAAATGAAAATATAAAAGATAATGCTAAAATACAATTAGAATATCAAATGAAAAATATTTATGAAATTGCAAATAAAAAACACAATGATCAATATGTTTATTCTGGTATCTTAACTGACCACCAATCAATAAGAACTAGAGATTTAAATGGAAAAATAGAGTATTATTATGCCGCTTCTGAAATTAAAAAAGATACAAATACTGATAATCATAATAGACAAGAGTATGGAATAACAGGTAATGAGTTATTTATTGAAAGTAAATTATTTGAAGAATATACTCATATAAATAGACTAATATCAGAACCTTCAATAATAATGGAAGAAACAAATAAAGCAGCACTAACTACTGGTCTTGATAGAGAAACACCACTACTGAGACAAAAAATTATTGATACAATTGTAGACCCAATAGAAGAAGCAAATTACCTTACAATATATGATAAATATGTTAAATCATTGGAAGATTGGAATACAGATCCAACTGAATTTAACAGAGCACAAGCAGATGGGTATTTAAATGTTTTAAAAGGAAATAGTATTAATAATATAAATGCAGCAGGTGGAAAAACAATTCTAAATGGATTTTCTAATATAGAGTCTTTCACTAGTAATACAAATGGTGAATACATTGCGACTATACCAAAATATGTTGAAAATTTTCAATTAAAAATAGATGATAGAGGTGCAAATGATACATTACATGTATTCAAAAAAGATGGAACACATCTAATTGGACCTGATTTAGATCAAACAACTATTGATAATAATAGTACTATTTTTGATGTAGGAGCAACATATAAGAAGGATCCAAATAAGGAAGGTTCACAATCTACTATTGCAAATACATTAGGTATGAGTGAGTACCAATCTACTATTGCAAATAAAAATTTTGACTATTCTGGAACAACAAATCCAGGTGTAGGTCAAAATACTTTTGGTACAATTGGTGTTGGAACAAATCTTGCAGATGAAACAGTTAAAATAAATAATTTCAATGATGAAGACTTAATTTTAATAGTTCAAGGTTCTGGTTCTTTTGATGTTTCTGCAGAATGGGATACAAATTTAGGTATAAATAGTGTAGGTTTAGATGATGAATTAGATAGATTATTTGATATGGCAGACATAAAATATAAAACAAGTGAATACCTAACTGCAGAGAAATCTTTAGAATATATAGACCCAGATACAGGGTTAGCAACAGGAGTTTCTGAAAGAGAATTCAGAATGGATGAATTAGAAGTTATGTATGCTGACTTTATTAAAATAGATGATAATATGTCAAAAATAGAAGCATTTGAATTATATAATTATACTAAAAATCCATTTTCACATAAAATAGATGATGTTCAGGCAGTACAAGATAATGTAGAAGCACTAAGAGCAAGGACAGGTAATAATATAAATTATCTTGAAAATACACAATTAAAGAACGAAGAAATAATGATTAGTGCAACTTTATACAAAGATAAATTGGAAGAAATCGACCCGGCCTTAGCCGCTATGCAACTAAAAGAGAAGTCATTATCATTACAAGCTTTGTATCAAGTTATTGCTCAAATACAACAATTAAGTTTAGTTAATTATATTTAATATGTATAATTTAATTATTAATTATATCTATTATACTTTCAAAGTATAATTCAGAAAATGTAGGATTAAAAAGAAATATTTCTTTTTGTTCCTTAGACTTTCCAATCAAACCAATCAAGTCATTATTAAAATTATTTCTAATTGAATATTTTTTTTCATACAATATTAATGCATCAATGTTTTTTAAAAAATTTGTGTTGTTTTGATTATTTTGTTCTCTATAAATTAATAAAAAACCTTCATTGTCTAAGAGAGTTATATTGAAAGAAAATGTATGGTTTATTTCAATATTTAATTGTTCTTCTTTCATTATTCACCAAATATAGTAATACTTTTATTATATTAATAATAAAAAGATTACTATAAAATAAAAATAATATTATTCAGATACCTTATATTTAATTTTAGATAGTCTATCTACAACGCTTGAAATTTTTGTTATTTGTATTCCAAAATCACTATCAATAACAACAATTTCACCTTCACCTATTTTTGCATTATTAATCCAAATATCTAAAGGTGTATCAACTTTTTGTTCTAATTCAATTAAAGAACCGGGTTTGAAGTTTACAACATCCCTTAATAATACTCTTTTTGTTCCAAGTATAATCATTAGTTTTAGTTCAATATTTAATAATAATTTAATATTTTGTATCTCTTCTAAATACAATTTTTTCTGATTCATACAGTCAGATATAGAAACAACTATATTTTCTTGTTCATCATCTCCTCCTCCACCACCAGAAGAAACTTCTTCCTCATCTTCTTCTTCTTCTACATATTCTTCTAATGTAGGGTCAATGATGTTAGAAGTGTATGGGTCTAAAAGAATATAAAAATCATTATTAGAATAGTGCTCAAATTCTTGTGATTCAAATACAAAAGAAGTAAAAAACAAATACTCTTCAATGTCTAAATCATCTTTTGAACCTAGGGTTTCAACGTTCAATAATTCAAATTCAAAGATACCTAAATCACTTGTAGTTAGGTATGAATATAGATTATCAGTAATATTTTGTACAAATTCTTTTGAAGCATCTAGAGAACTTTCTGTAATATCATGGTTCTCTGGAACCTCTTGGAAACCCTGCAACATGTAAAATTCTATATTCAAAGCAGTAGCAGAAGTGAACAAAAAAGAGAATTTTCCACTTTTTCCGCCTTGAAGTAAATTTAAATCAACCTTGATATATTCAATAGTGTCTAACTCTTTTTTTAATGAATTTATATTAGATTTATCATTAGAATAATTCAATGGTATTTTACCACTTAACAATTCACCAAAAACTTTTGAGTTCTCTTGTTTGAATGCATCCCAGAATGTATTTGACATTTTTTATCCTTATTTTTATTTTTTTTGTAAAAAGGAAGAATTGATATTCGATTTAAATCTATTAAAATCTTCTATCAATTCTGCATCTATTAAGTGTGTATTTTCTTTAATTTCTTTTATACTGTTAAGAAAAGATACATAGTCCATTGCATCTTCAGAAGTTAAAGTAATGAAATTATTTGGATCAAATGAATCATTAATAATATATGTTTTAATAAGATATTCCCTCAAGTTTTCTATTTCTGAATGTTGAAATGATATCTCAACCCTTCTTAAATTAATTAAAGACTTTTCATTTTTAGTATCAATATTATCAGTTAATCTTAAATATAATTCTTTAGTATTAATATTAATTATTAAAGTTATATTATCTTCTACTAAATACATTAATGGTTTAAAACCTCATTTAAGTTATCATTAATATCTAATAAATCAGATTGTTTTACTAAATACTTGTTAATAAAATTATGTTTTATTTTATTAATTTGTTTATATTCTTCAAAATTCTTAAGAGATTTTTCTAATAAATCAAATTTATAAATAATATTTTTTATGATTGATTGTTCCATTTTAAGAGAATGATAATCTCTAACTTTTGTATTGTATTCTAAACTTTCTTTATCTTTTATCATATAATAGTGAGAAGGTTTAACAAAATCAATACCTTTTATATGATCTTTTTTTTGTGAATTTATTAAATTAATTTTATCAACAGCAACTAAATTAGTTAATATAAATAAACTTAATATAATTTTTTTATACATAATTTTTTCTCCATTTTTTTTAATATTATAATCATTTTAGTGAATAAAAAAAACATTTTTAATACAAAATAGTATTTTAAAAAGTTAAAATAATATATATCTTCACTTTATTATCTTGTGTATCATATCTTCACTTAAAAAAAACTTAAGTAGAATGTTTTTTTTTCTTGACAAAGATTTATGTTGGAGTCTTAAGTAGGTTGGAATGAGAAAAAAAGTTAATAGTTTTTTTTAAGTGAAGATAAAAGGTGGAAGACTAAATCCAAGAATAATAAAAAGACATAAAAAAAAAGAAAAAGAAAATAATAGTTTTATTTTATAATTAAATTAAAAAAGAAATTAAATGTATAAAATATTAAAAAAATCAAATTTAGAAATAGAAGTGTCACCAAAAAAAATAGAAGAACATTTTTTAAGAGAAAAAATAAAATATCTAAATGTGATGGAAAAAGAAATATTTAACCAAACAGAATATAAACTATCAATGAAAAAAGAATATAATAAAAAAATTCTAAAAAAAGTTTCAGATATATTGTTACAGGAAGAATATTTTTTAAAAATACAAGAATGGGATTTTGAAGCAATAATACCTTACTATAGTTTTCATAATGAAGAATGGTTTACAATAGAAGTAATAATAAAGACAAATGAAATAGTAGAAGACCATTTAAATAAAAAATATAAATAAAATATGTAAGCATAAGTTAAGTGTATTTTTGATATACTTATTGTAAAGGAATGTAGAATGATTAGAATATTATTAATGGAAGATAATAAAGAATTAAGTGACACAGTAAAATATTATCTTGAGAAAAAAAAATATCAAGTTAATCAAGTTTTTAATGGTTCAATAGCATTAGATAAAATATATAATGAAAAATATGATTTGCTATTGTTAGATATTAATGTTCCAGAAATAAATGGTTTAGATATTCTAAAAGAAATTAGAGATGAAAAAATATATACACCAGTAATAATGTTAACATCATTAAATGATATAGAAAATATAGAACAAGGTTTTAAAAATGGTTGTGATGATTATATTAAGAAACCATTTGAATTAAAAGAATTATATCTTAGAATAGAAACAATAATAAAAAGAAATTTTTTTCATAAACAAGAAGAAAAAATTGAGATTACAAAAGAAATATTTTTTGATTTAAAAAATAATGAATTAAAAAAAAATGGAAAGATAATTCAAATAAATCAAAAAGAAAGTTTGTTATTAAAAATATTAATAAAAGAAAGAAATACAATAGTAACAAAAGAAAAAATATATGAAGAACTTTGGGGTTATGATGAGGACCATAGTGAGACTTCATTAAGAACATATATAAAAAACTTAAGAAAAATAATAGGAAAAGAAAAAATAGTAAGTAAAAAATCAGTAGGGTATAAGATAGAAACATGATACAAAAAAAATATTTTAATTTTTCTTCTAATGAAAAACAAACAATCTTAAGATTTTCATTTACATACATTCTATTAATAACAATCAATATATATTTTATTGGAACAACATATTACAATTCAGAATTAAATAAAGAATTAAAAGAAATAGAAAATAAAAAATATAAATATATAGAAGAAGTAACAACGTTAATAACAAAAAAACTAAAACCAAAAGAAAATAATATTTATATGTTATCTATGTATGATAATGAATATAATATAATAGATCCTAAAAATAAAAAACAAAGAAAAAGATTGGAAGATATTTCAGTTACAGAACAAGGAAAAATAAAATATTTAAAAGATTATAATTGGAATTATAAAAGAAGTCAATTTTTAGTTTTTGAAATAAATGAAAGTCAAGTAAAAAAAATTAAAAATGATATTTTAAAACAAAGTATGATTTATATGTTACTGTTATTGTTGTTTTTTTTAATAATGGGTTTCTTTTTAATTAAACTTTTAATTAGACCAATGAAAGATGCAATTGTAAAAATGGATAATTTTATTAAAGATACAACACATGAATTAAATACACCTATAAATGTTATTACTTCAAATATTGAAATTTTAAAAGAAGAAGAAATAAAAAGTAAAGAATTGGAAAGAATAGAAATAGCATCAAAAACAATTACAAATATTTATGAAGACTTAACTTATTTGTTTTTTAAAGATAGAAGGATAGAAAAAAAAATAGAATTAAAAGAGTTAATAAAAAAAAGAATATTATTTTTTCAGTTACATCTAAAAACAAAAAACCTAAAAGTTGAAAAACAAATAAAAACAAATAAGAAAGTAAATGAATATGAATTTTCAAAATTATTTGACAATTTAATTACTAATGCTATAAAATATAATATAGAAAAAGGAAAAATAAAAATAATAGTAACAAATGAATATTTAACAATTAAAAATACTTCTGAAGGATTGGAAGACAAAGAAATAAAAAAAATCACAGATAGATACGAAAGAAGAAATAAAATTGAAGGTGGGTTTGGAATAGGGTTAAATATAGTAAAAAAAATAAGTGAAGAAAATAATTGGAAAATAAAAATAAGTTCTTCAAAAGAAAAGAAATATTTTAAAATAAAAATTTTATTTAAGAATGATTAGATAATAAAAATTAAATTAAAGTATTTGATTTTTTTAATTAATATCTAAACGGATTGAATAACTTTCTTCTTTTTAAGTTCCTTTTAATGGATATATTGTTATTGTATATAACATCTAAAAGGAGTTTATATGAATAAAGTATTATTATTTGATATAGATGATACTATTGCGTACAGAAACAAAAGGATACCTGATAAGTTAGTAAAGGAACTACAGAAGCTATCTTTAAAATATTATATTGTTTTTGTATCAGGAAAACCATCATGTTACATATATGGTATGTTAAGACAAGTTGAATATATAAATAAAATATCAGTAATAGGTGAAAATGGAGCAACAATAAGTATTGGATCAAATTTTCCACCTGAAATATATTATAAATATAGTTTAGAAAATAAATTAAATTTACAATTTAGTGAAATAAAAAGTAATTTAATAAAAAGACATGGTGATAATATTTGGTTTCAACCTAATGAAATCAATCTAACGATATTTCCAAAAAGTATAGAATTAATAGATGATATATATAATTATATATTAAATTTTATAGATGAAAATATAATAATCTATAAACATAGTGATAGTGTTGAAATTCTACCTGCATATATAAATAAAAAAGAAGCTGTTTTAAAATATTTAGAATTACAAAATTTAAATCAGACACTAGTAGATATTCATGCTTTTGGAGATAGTAATAATGATTTACCAATGTTTGATATAGCTAATCATATATATCTAATTGGCAATAAGTTAAAATTAAAAAAAAATCATATATCAATTCAAAATATAGATAGTTTAATTAAATATTTAAAAGAAAGATTTTAAACTATTTATTGCAAGTAAACATTAGCTGGCAATTGTCTAACAAAACCTAGGAGAGAACAAAGCTATAGTGCAATTTTTCAAGCTTTTATTTTGTAAAGTTACTTTTATGAAATAGGAGGTTGATTTTTCTTCATTCTGCCCCATTTAAATAGCTTTTAAGGTTTATATAGGTATAATTACAACATATAAAAAGAAAGGTTTTTAATGACTAACAAATTACATAAAGAAGCTAATATTTCTATTGATGGAAAACTTATTGACAAAGTAAATGAAGGAATTAATAAAAGTATTTTCATTGAAGATATTGACTCTTGTTTTTTCATTATTAAATTTGAAGATGGATTTTATGCAAAAATTAATGTAGTTTCTGAAACTTCAGAAGGAGGAGATACTTATTTAAATCCAGTTTTATTTAATCCAAAAGGTCAAGAAGTTTCTTATATTGATTGTGCTGATGCTTATTCTCTTGATGACACATTTGACTTTTATGTTGATAATCCTGAAGATGAAGTTAATATGTTTATATACTCAGCTTTAATCCAAAAAATTTAAAATAAAAATATACTAATAAAAGTAATGATAATGAAACATAATAAATTTTTAGTACAAATTAATGGTATGGAGCTAAAAACATTAACAAACATTTTTAATGTTTTTAAAAAACTAGATATTAAATATGAAACTTTTAAAACTATTAGTAAATCAAATACTATTACTGACATTGATAACAATTTAAACCATAATTTAATTACTATTGGGGGAGTTTCTTTTCTTAGAATGCTTAATCAACTACCTCAATCTTTAAAATCAAGTGTAGATTATGATATCAACTTATTTGATCAAAATCATTACAAAACCCTGGACTTACCACTTCTCAATAATGATGCTCAATATTTTTCATTTAATGAAATTAAAGATTTCGTTTTTGAAAATGATATGTTTGTTAAACCATCAAAAGATATAAAATCTTTTAATGGAGGAACAATTTTCGCTAATGAAACTTTAAATAATTACATTTATCGAACAGGTGGGAGTTTGTCTAAAGTTGAAAATGAACAAATTCTTATTGCCCCTTTAAAAAAAATCTTTTATGAATATAGATTTTTTATTCATAATGATGAAATATTAGGAGCTTCAAGATATTCTTGGAATTATAATTATTCAGAAGACCCTTTTGTTCCAGATTATATTATGGATACTGCTAAAGAATATGCAAAATTATATAATCCTACTGATATATTTGTTATGGATCTTGCAGAAACAGACAAAGGGATTTTTATTGTTGAATATCAATGTTGGAATATTTCTGCTTTTTACTCTTCTAATCTCTTTAATCTAATTGGTAGAATTAATGAAATTAAAGGAACTATACAATCTTAATTTGTTTAATAATTACATTTCTTCCCATTTGACTTTCTTCTGGACTTCCCATTGGATTACATATACAATTTACTTTTTCATATTCATATTCTTTGTCATCATGAGTATGTCCATATACCCAATATTTCATTATACCCTCTTTCATTAGATTATGGCCATTAAAACAATAAAATGTATTTCCTTGATTCCCTTTAAATCTTTCTGATAAATTATTCTCTAAAAAAGAAGGATTCATATGTGTAACCATAATATCACATTTATCTTTTATATTATTTAACTTTTTATACTCTTCAGCATAAAACCCATCATAATCTTCCAATCCATATATATATTTATTATCTACCATTGAATTTCTCCATTGATGATTTAATGACCTTTTTGATATTGATTTATATGGGTACATATGTTTTAAATACGCAGAACTATACCAACCCATAGATCCTCCTATTTTAACTCCATCTATTTCAATTACCTGACCATCTAATAAATATACACCGTCCTTTTTGGAAAGCATTTCTTTATACTCTTTTATTTTGTTTAAAGAATTACTTCCATACTTTTCTATCATTTTTTTATTTACTAAAAAATATTCATGATTTCCCAGTACTAATACAATATTTTCATAATACCTTTGTTTTAACCAGTCAATTACTTTTATATTTTGACTATTATAATGTCCTAAATCTCCAGCAATTATTAAAGTATTTCCAACTTTATTAGAAACCTTTCTATCTAATATTATATTGTCATATAAACTATAAAACTCCTCTTTTCTCATTTCACCTTCTTTAAAATAAGAATCTATATGCAAATCACTTAGTATATCTATTAACAATTTATTCCTTTCTTACTTTTTTTATCTATAGTCTCTTATATTCATTTAATTCATTAAATTTTATTTTACTATCTTTTGCAGCTATTATAATATCTTTTATTAAACTATTTGATATTTTAAAATCTTTTTTTATTAATATGTTTTCTTCAAAACCACTATATAAAGGTATGAAGAAAAGTTGTTCTTTTTTTATTGCAAAATGATATATATATTTTTTTCTATTTATTGAAATATCTAAATATATAATATCTTTTTTTCTTAACTTTTTTATTGGTTTACTTTTTATAACATTATTATTATAAGTATAATCTATTAAATCTAATGCTTCTCCATATTTATAATCTAATTTAATATTTAATTCTTCAGTTTTACCAATTTTATCTATTTTTAAAAGACTATAAGTACAAACTTCTCCCTTTTTTACTCTTGATTTTGGTTTTATTCTTACTAAAGACAAGCCATCTAGTAATTCTTCTCTGTTTACACTTAAATCACATACCAACATTATTTAACCTTGTTATTTATATATTTTATTATAACAATAACGAACTTAACTTAACTTTAAGTAATATATTAGTATAATTAAATTAACAAAAAAGGATTAAAAATGAGTAAATACATAACTTTTAGAGTAAGAATTATTTCAACAGGAGAAATTATTGAAGAACTAGCTA
>Ga0066608_1000136_pt1 | contig 46578 bp, 44 predicted proteins | sample SaaInlV_DNA_135m_FD_60377 | JGI IMG/M metagenome (GOLD analysis project Ga0066608, IMG submission 60377) | Marine microbial communities from expanding oxygen minimum zones in the Saanich Inlet - SI075_LV_DNA_135m | ecosystem: Environmental > Aquatic > Marine > Unclassified | place: British... | reverse complement strand
CGGGCTCTTCCTGAGCAAAAGCAGTACTAGATAAAAAAGATAATAATATTAATGATGAAATAAAATGTTTCATTGTGGCCTCCTCAGGAATTTAGTGAATAATACCTACATATTTTTTAATGTAAAAATAATACAATTTTATGTCTTTAGATTAATTCAATCTTGAATCTTTCAAATGGATAAAATCTTCTTCTTTTAAATGGAAAACAAATGACTAAAATAAGCTCCAGTAAACTACTGTTATTAGCAGTTTTAATTTCAACAGTTTCTGCCTGTAAAGAGTTACAACCGGTACTTGATAAAGTAAAACCCATGCTTGAACAGCATGCGGGGTCTTCATCAACAGGTCAAACATCAGGAATAACAGCAAACAATATGATAGATGCTATTAAACAGGCTTTATCTCAGGGTGTTAGTGATTCTGTGAATTTACTCAGTAGTGCGAAAGGTTTTAGTCTTAGTGATGTTTACCATATTCCGTTACCTGAGCAACTCAATAAACCTGCTAAGCTATTAAGAAAATTAGGACAGGGCAAAAAGGTTGATGAGTTTGAAACTCGTTTAAACCTGGCCGCCGAACAGTCTGTGGCTAAAGCTATTCCTGTTTTTACCAGTGCCATTAAACAAATGTCTGTGGATGATGCGATGAACATCATGAAAGGCAATGATGATGCGGCCACGATGTATTTTAAAGGTAAAACTGAAGATATCTTACGAAGTAAATTTCTTCCTATTATTAAATCTGCAACTGACCAAACTGGTTTGACCAATAGCTATAAATCGCTGTCACAGTCGATTTCAAGATATGCCCCGTCATATGGTTCCAAATTAGTGGATATAGATGAATATGTGCTGGGTAATGCAATGAATGCCCTGTTTGATCGTATCGCTATCGAGGAAAAATTAATTAGAGATGATTCAGCTAAAAGAGGGACAGATTTGATGAAATCAGTGTATGGTTATTTTTCTAAATAAGCCGAGTCTGCAGGACTCTTTGAGTTAATCATGAAGCTACATTGTTTTTTTGCAATATATTTTGTGCTGTTATCAAGTTCGCTTTCGGCGAATGAAGTCCAGTTGAAACAGTTAACTTCTGGCTTAGCTGTGCCCTGGGGAATGGCTTTTATTTCGGCCACAGAAATCCTGTTTAGCGAACGTCAGGGTAAGTTGGGTATCGTGGACACCATAACCGGTGATGTCAGTCGGGTTTCTGGCCTGCCTGATATTTTTGCTCAGGGGCAGGGGGGCTTAATGGATGTTGCTGTCCCACCTGATTTCAAGCAACAGGGCTGGATTTATTTTACCTACAGTAAAAATATCAAAGGTCAGGGGGCCACAACTCTAGCCCGTGCCCGATTAAAAGATAATCGGCTAACACAATGGACCGATCTTCTCATTACAAAGTCAGCTACCGATACAGGTAGGCACTATGGTAGCCGAATAGCATTTGATGATAAGGGCTTTATCTATTTCGGTGTGGGTGATCGAGGAGTTAGACCTAATGGTCAAAATCTACAGACTCACGCTGGATCAATTCTTCGTCTCAAACGCAATGGAGATGTTCCCGAGGATAATCCTTTTTTCAATAATAAACAGGCTTTACCCGAAATATGGAGTTATGGACACCGTAACCCACAGGGACTGGTTTGGGATAATGATAATAAGCGCTTATGGGAAATTGAGCATGGACCTCGTGGTGGAGATGAAATTAACCTGATTCAAAAAGGGAAAAATTATGGCTGGCCGGTTATTTCTTATGGCAAGGAATACTGGGGACCGGTGGCTGTTGGTGAAGGCACGGAGAAAAAGGGAATGATGCAGCCGGTAAAATATTATGTGCCATCGATTGCTCCGGGAAGCTTGTTGTATTATAACTCAAATGCTTTTCCAGACTGGAAAGGTAACCTTTTTGCCGGAGCCTTAAAACTCAGGCATATTAACCGGATTTCACTGGATGATCAGGGTAAAGCAGTTCAGGAAGAACGCCTTTTTAAAAAGCTTGATGAACGTATTCGGGCTCTAACAATAAGTCCTGAAGGTTTTATTTATTTTTCTACCGATAGTGGGAAAATTTTTGTCATTCACACCGTAGAATAAAAGGAATCATTAGCTAAATTATGCCACTACCAAATCATAATATTTATTTTCAGGAAGAGGAGACTTCTACTGTAACTACCACCGGAGACTTTCTTATTAAAGATGGTGTGGAATACTCCGGTACTCATTTGTTAATTGATTTATGGGGAGCAGAAAAACTGGATGATCCTGAATTGATGGAGCAAACCTTAAACAACTGTGTTTCAGCTTGTTTAGCCACGTTACTGCACATTCATATACATAAATTTTCTGATACGGGAGGTTTATCGGGTGTTGCTGTTTTAGCCGAATCTCATATTAGTGTTCATACCTGGCCTGAGCGTGACTATGCTGCTTTTGATGTTTTTATGTGTGGAGTGACTAAACCTTTAAACGTTATTGATATTTTAAATGATGCTTTTAAACCGAAAGATATTAAGGTAAAAGAAGTATTACGCGGACGTAGAGACGAATTGTAAAGAGATTGCTCTTTCTAATTTAATAGATTCAGCTTAATTTAGACCTGAGCTAGAATATAACCTGTACCCCTGATTCCAATAAAAATAAATTAATAAACCACTCAATTCAGGTGTTTTAATCTGAGTTATCCAGGAGAATGAAAGATGACTGCTTCAGATAAACCGAATAGCGGCAACACAGATACCATAACGGTTATCGATAATAAAAATAACCAACGCCTTGACCTGGATATTTTGACAGGTGAAATGGGGCCGGATGTTATTGATATTCGTAAGTTGTACCATGATTTGGACTATTTCACCTATGACCCTGGTTTTACCTCAACCGCCAGTTGCGATTCAGCAATAACCTATATCGATGGCGAAAAAGGTGTTTTGATGCATCGGGGTTATAAAATTGAGGAACTCTCATCTCAAAGTAACTTTATAGAAGTTTCCTATTTGTTGTTATATGGCGAATTACCCAATGAACAAGAATTGGCTGAATTTGAAAAAGATGTTAAACGTCATTCATTGGTTGATGAACAATTAATACGCTTTTATAACGGCTTTAGACGCGATGCTCATCCTATGGCGATTATGGTCGGTGTTGTGGGTGCTTTATCAGCTTTTTATCATGATAGTCAGGATATATCTGACCCCAAACAACGTCACCTGGCGACAATCCGATTGATTGGCAAAATGCCGACAATAGCAGCTATGGCTTATAAATATGCGATTGGGCAGCCGTTTGTTTATCCTTCCAGTGAGTTAAGTTATACCGGAAATTTTCTACGCATGATGTTTTCTGTACCGGCGGAAGATTATGTGCCTAACCCTGTTTTAGAACGTGCCATTGACTGTTTGTTTGTTTTGCATGCTGATCATGAGCAAAATGCATCGACTTCTACGGTTCGACTTGCTGGATCATCACAGGCCAATCCGTTTGCCTGTATTGCTGCTGGAATAGCTTCTCTTTGGGGGCCTGCTCACGGTGGTGCTAACGAAGCTGTTTTGAAAATGCTCATTGAAATTGGTCATAAAGACCGAATTCCTGAATTTATTGCACGTGCCAAGGATAAAAAAGATCCATTTCGTCTGATGGGTTTTGGACATCGTGTCTACAAAAACTATGATCCTCGCGCAAAAGTTCTGAGGGATTCAGCCCATGATGTTCTGAGTGAATTAGGTATTGCAGATCAACCTCTTTTTGAACTGGCACTTGAGCTGGAGAAAATAGCGCTGGAAGATGAGTATTTTATAAAGAAAAAATTATTCCCCAATGTTGATTTTTATTCAGGAATTATTCTTCAGGCTATGGGCTTTCCAAGTTCTATGTTTACCGTCATGTTTGCGATACCCCGTACCGCTGGATGGATTTCACAATGGCACGAAATGCTGGGTGATCCTGTTCAGAAAATTGGTCGCCCTCGTCAGCGTTATATTGGTCATGGCCCAAGAGAATACGTTTCAATGGATGAACGATAGTGACAAAAATAATAAATATTCACCACGAAGGCACGAAGTACACGAAGGAAATCATTTGCAGATGATTTGCTTAAATTGAATTGGTGTATCTAGTTCGTGGTGAAATTATTTTATGATTTTATATATTGAATTTAGTTGAGTACCCGTTAAATAAATTGCAAATAGATAATTCAAAAGCAGCAAAATTGCGTCGGCATGACTTTTTGTTGTTTACCATTATGGGAATTCTGGCGGGTTGCGGGCTTATCTATGAATACCTGCTATCTCATTATGCTGGACGTGTTTTAGGCGCGGTTGAACAGGTCATTTTCGCTATGATCGGTATAATGATTGTGTCGATGGGTCTGGGTGCTTTTGCTGCCCGCATGTTCAAATCCTACTTTACTGCTTTCGCCTGGTTAGAAGTGACTATCGCGTTGATCGGTGCCAGTTCGGTACTGGTTTTAGCCGGGGTGACTGCACTCGCAAATATTCTGCCACAAATTCTAATCGATACTTTCTCCATGCCGCCGGATTTAATGCCACGTGGTGGTCTGATTATCTGGGCTCAAAAAATAGCCTCTACCATGCCTTATGTAGCCGGTTTCATTCTGGGCTTTTTAATCGGTATGGAAATTCCATTAATTGCTAACATCCGTGAAACAATATATGGAGAACACATCGAACATAATACCGGTTCTGTGTATGGAGCAGATTATATAGGTGCTGGATTTGGCGCAGCCCTGTGGGTGCTATTTATGTTGAGTTTACCGCCTACCATAGCTGCTGTAATAACTGCCAGTGTGAACCTGTTTGTTGGCTTGATATTTTTTAGTGTTTATCGCAAGCGGATTAATTCTGTAGTTTTTGTTGCAATAGCACATATTTTTGTAGCTGGTATTTTAGTGTTGATTCTATTGAATGGCACCCGCTGGGATAATGCGATGGAAGATCTGCTTTATAAAGATAAGGTCGTTTTCAGCTATAACACGCAATATCAACATATCACTATTACTGAACGTATTATGGATCCTGCAAGGCCGATGATAATGTCTCTGTTTATCAACGGTAGAAGTCAGTTTGCCAGTAATGATGAAAATATTTATCACTCAATGCTGGTTGCTCCTGTCATGCATGCTTCTGCTTCACCAAAAAATATTCTGATTATAGGCGGGGGAGATGGTCTGGCATTACGTGATGTTTTACGTTGGCAGCCCGATTCGGTGGACCTGGTGGATATAGATGAAACCATTATTGATTTTTTTACTAATCCCTTTGTTGAAAAAGGTGAGGTTATAAATCAGGCTTTTCTGGAATTAAATCAGCATTCCTTTAGCGATGAGCGAGTGCATACTCATTTTGGAGATGCTTTTATTAAAGTAGATAGTTTTATCCAGAAGGAACATCTTTATGATGTGATTATTGTCGATTTACCCGACCCCAGTCATCCAGATTTAAATAAACTCTATTCAGCCCGATTTTATGCCAAGCTTAACACTCTGTTGTCTGGAGATGGTGCCATGGTAGTGCAATCAACATCGCCTTATCATGCTAAAAATGCCTTCCTGTCTATCGGTAAGACTGTTCAATACTCGGGATTTAAACACGTTGAACAATATCACCAAAATGTTCCGAGCTTCGGTGAGTGGGGCTGGACGATTGCTACTAAAAATGGTGCTTCTGCTAAAGCCCGGTTAAGTCAATTTGATAAGCTAAAAGTAGACGATGGTTGGGCAACTATTAACTTATTACTAGCAGCATTTGAGTTTAATGCCCATTTCTATGATGATCTGGACAGTATAAAAATAAATAGAATAAACAATCAGGCTGCCTATCAATATCACCAGGCAGATTGGGAAAAACAGCAAGGTATTTTCAGAGCTAAACCTTAAAAACATATTCACCACAGAGGACACAGAGGTACACTGAGGAATAAAAGGGGTTTACAAAATTTAAGTCTAAACTGTTTACTGGGAAAGAAAAGGTGATATGTGGGAAACATTGTTGAAGTTAAAAAATGTATTTAAAGCCTCTGTGTACCCCTGTGTCCTCTGTGGTGAATAAAATGTTAAAAATAAATTGACATAATATGTCTTACTGACATATTATGTCTACACGTTAAATATTGGAGAAGATATGAACAACGTAAAACTAGAACAGCTGGTCACAGACTTATCTGAAAACCAGTTGTCAGATGGCACTAACTTGTCGATTGAAATGTTTGATGGAGAGAATACGGTTGCCTGCATAAAGGTAGAAGATCGTGATGAATTTCCCATCTATATGACAGCTGATGAAGGGCAGGTACTGTGCATTACCTACTTATTTTCAGAGGATGAAGTTGATCCTGCTAAACGTGCAGAATTGGCAGAAGCCATGTTATTGATGAATGTGATGATTCCGTTATCTGCATTTTCAAAAATTGGAAATCAATACATTATGTTCGGGGCGTTATCACCACGAGCGAGTATCGATGAACTATTACACGAAATTGAACTGCTCAGCGACAATGTGCTTGAAGCCATTGCAACGATGACAGATTATTTAAAGGAGGCAGCTTAAGCCCATGAGTATTTTTACTAAATTAATTACCGCCATTCGTGGTGGAGCGACAGAAGCAGGTCAGGCCGTTGTTGATACCCAGGCGATTAGAATTCTGGAGCAGGAATTGCGTGACTCAAAGAAAGCATTAGGTGATGCCAAAATGGGTCTTACGTCCATCATGGCTGAAAAAATGGGTGTTGATCGTAAAGTTAAAGACCTGACTAGCAAAATCAAAGAACATGAAGGTTATGCAATGCAGGCGATGGATAAAGGTGATGAAGCGCTGGCTCTTGAAGTGGCCAATAAAATTGCTGATTTTGAACAGGAATTAAATATTCAGCAGGGTATTCTGGATGGTTATGATTCAAAAGTGAGTAACCTGAAAAAGATTATTCGCCAGACCGAACGTAATATTCAGGCTATGGACCGTGAAGTATCTGTAGTTAAAACGACTGAGAAAGTTCAGAAAGCTAATGATCTGGCTGCTGCCAAATTTTCCGGCTCTAATTCGTCATTAACAAGTGCGACGGATTCACTTGAACGAATCAAGGCACGCCAGCAGCAACGTGAAGATCAGGCAACTGCAGCTATGGAGCTTGAATCTGATGAAAATGGTGATGATTTACAGGCACGTTTGAAAAGTGCAGGTATCGTGGATTCTGATAGCTCAGGTTCTTCGGTTCTTGAACGTCTTAAGAAGCAGAAAGAGTCCAGCTAAACATGGGCTTTTTTAAATCAGTCTTTGGTGGTGACGATGAGTCACCACCAACCAGTATTGAATCTCCTAAAGATTTAAAAGTTGGTGATATGCTGAAAATGGAGTTTGCCGAGCAAACGCTGGTTTCAGCTCAGACTCTAAAAGTAAATGAACAGGTTTTTTATGATGTGAGTGCTGTAGAGAACTGTAAAACTGTTTCTCAATTACAGGGAGCAGATCAACATGTTTTTATATCAACAAGTTCGGTCAACCCGGAACTTCCTCTGGAAGTGGCAATTTCAGTTTTACCCGAGCAAGTCTTTAAGCTGTTTAAACGAAAATCTTTTGTCAAAATATTTGATGAACCAGATAATACAAACCATCGTATAAGTCGAAAAATTGATAAAGAATCATTAAATGAGTTTCAGGGTTTTGTGGCTGAATCCTACTTTCAGGAGAGAACCAATGAAGCTTACCGAAGTAAAAAAGATTGCAGGAAAAATTCTAATGTTGACTCTGACTGGACTGCCTTTGATTATAAATTAATGGTATCTGATGATCGGAAAAATGCCGTTAGAATTGAAATATTTGATGGTGGTCGAACTGATATTTACTTGATCGCTTATCTACCTTTAAACAAAGTCGATGAATACTGGCCGGCTTAATCGTTATGAAGGATGATAAAAAAATACCAAAATCCTGGACAGGATCAGCTAAAAGTATACGTGCTGTTCAGGTTATTTTTGAATTAGAGCAGGCTGAGTCCAGAGCGCTACGCATAAAAGCAATTGAACTGGATTTAAGTCCGTCCGATTATATTCGAGATATTGTTGGACTGCCTCGCAAGAAGCCCGTTCGTCCCAGGTTGAGTATCAGTCTGAGTGGAGAAGATTACGATATTCTGGCTAAACGCTATAACCTTCAGCCTGATGAGAAAGCTAAAATTCGAGCATGTATCAAACAGGAGTTAATTGACAACCATAAAGATTTATAAAGTTATGGTGTGTATTAAAAGGGTATCGAAAACCTTAACAGAGATTTAAAAATGGAGAAATTAGCCTATGGATAATTTTCAAATGAATAAAACGAGTGCTGTCATTTTTCTTCGACATATTGTTGTTGAAAACAGTATGATTCATATTTAACAATGACCACCGCTAAACTATTATCTCGGCGTAGGACACTATGCATTCACTATTAAGTTTTTTTGCAAGAAGAAGCAAACGGTTAAAGCTTGTTGCACACTTTAATTTAATCAATTCGATTATTAAATCCAGCCTGCTGTTAACAGCACTTTTTGCTTTGCACATATTTTTAATGATGCATTATGAAGGCCTAAGTGCCGGCGATGCGAGCTGGTTAACGTTCACTACAGCAACCACCGTGGGTTATGGTGATATTTCTGCTGCCACAACAGAAGGGCGGTTGGCCACTATTCTATTATTATATCTTGGCGGAATATTCATTCTGGCCAGGGTTGTAGGAGATTATTTTGATTATCGAATGGAAGTCCGTGATAAAAAAACCAAAGGTTTGTGGAGCTGGAAAATGAACAATCATATCGTTATTTTGAATACACCCTCATTTTCAGGTGAAAGATACTTACAGAGGCTGATTAAACAATTCAGGTGCTCAACTCATTATGAAGACACTACTATTTATCTATTGAGCCGACAGTTTCCAAATGGTCTTCCAGACTTTATTACAGAGTTAGATAATGTTGTGCATTACCATGGCAATGCGAGTAATCCTGATGATTTAGCCGCTGTCTGTATCGATAAGGCCAGTGAAATAATAGTGCTGACCAAGGATGAAAATGATGAAAGTTCAGATGGTCGAACATTTGATATTTTACACCGTTTAAATGACTTGAATATCGATGCGAGGGTTCTGGCTGAATGTGTCGAAGACAGTAATCGAAAACGGCTACAGGCTGCTGGAGCGAATATTTTAATACGTCCTATTCGAGCTTACCCTGAAATGATTGTTCGTGCATTTGTAGCGCCGGACTCTGAACGTATTATAGAAAATATGTTTAACAGTGAAGATGATGAATATCGTCGCTTCGATATTGAACTGAGTGGATTATCATGGTCTGATATTGTGACTCGATTAATTTCCCACAATGTTGGCATTGCGGTAGCTTATATTGATAGAAAGACTAGTGAAATGGTGTATAACCCTGCGGCTGATACTATACCTGATGGACAGGCATTGATTACAATCAGTAAGGATAAAAATAAATTCAGTAATGATGATGTTAAAAAATTATGTCTCTCAGAAGGCAGCTTAGGTGACAGTAATGACAAATAATTTCCATGCATTTCGACGTATAAGCTGGTTCTGGTTATTGGCAGTACTCATTTTATCGGGTTGCGGTAATCGATTTGAAGAACAATTGCGTGATACCCATAAACTGGTTCAATCAAATGTTGATAATTTAAAAACGCAGCTGGATAACAAACAATTAACCAATGCTTTGTTAATCACCAAATATGCTGAAAAAATTAAACAGATAAAACCTGACTATGCTGATGTTGCCAATTTGATGGCAAAAGAAGCGACTTCAAAAAGTGAAGCTTTTCTTTCATTAAATAAACGTCTGGCTAACGTTAATCTTTCACCCACCAGCTCTGAATCCGCAAATTTTAATTTACAGGAACTACAGTTAATCAATTCCGGGGCCGATGTGTATGAATTTAATAATGGTCTGGCTGATGTTGTTAATACCCTGGCTTCATTGTCCGGAAATGTGTTGCCTGCAGTTGATGTTCCAGCTTATCAACAGGAATCGGCTCAAAAGTCTAATGCTCTGGTAGGCAATCCATCTTACGGTAACTGGAAGCAGGACAGTAGTGGTCGGTCCTTCTGGGAGTGGTATGGCATGTACTCTCTGTTCAGTAATGTGCTTGGAGGACGTTCATATTATGACTCCTGGTCATCTCGCCCGAATTACAGTTATTACGGAAATTATGGTCGCAACCGCTGGGGATCAAGCACCGATGTAAATCGAAATTATAATTTAAGTCAGCGTCATCCTTCTAAATATAACAAACCCAGTGCCGCTACTAAATCGCGTTACGCAACCACTGCTAATCGATCATCAAGCTATGGTGGGTCAACTTCTAAATCAACTAAAAGCACCAAGTCCGGCAGTCGGTCCAGTTCCTACGGTTCAAGTAGCCGCAGTTCATCATATTCGAGTTCTCGTAGCTCTCGTTCAGGCAAATAAGGAGACCAGAAATGTTATCAGAATTCATTAATGTAGATCTGGACCTGGCGCTTTACTACCTGGTCGACTTTATAATTGCTGTTGGAATACTCAGTGGAATGCGTTATCTGGCTGGAACGGTTGCCAGTGTGTCTGCCATGCACGAGATTTCGCAAAATGATAATAAGGCATTTGGTGTGTCTCTAGCCGGTGCTATGGTTGCAGTGAGTATTATGCTAATGGGCGTAGTCTCAGGCGATGCCGGATACAGTCTTGCTAATGAGGCAATAACGGTCATTTTATTCGGTGTGATCGGTATCGTACTAATGTGGATTACACGAATTGTGTTTGATCGAGTCTCTTTTCCGGGACTTTCAATACATGAACAGATTATGCAGGGAAATATGGCTGCGAGCCTGATCGATGCCAGCAACATGATTGCGACGGCTATCATCATAAAGGGAGCTATGACCTGGGTGGAGGGTGGCCTCATGATGAGCCTGTTAGCCGTAGTGGTAAGCTTTATTGCATCACAGGTTATTATGGCTCTGGCAACTGTTTACCGGGTTAAAGTGTATGAAAAGCGCCACAATGGTGCTCAACTTCATACCGCTATTGAAGAAGATAATGTGGCTCTGGCTTTACGCTTTAGTGCTTATCGAATGGGTATTGCGATTGCAGTGAGTTCTGCATTTACTGCCGTGGAATATACTCCTGATGTTTTTTTATCGGTCTTTCTATTATGGTTTGCCGTAGCATTGCTGTTGTTTATCTTGCTGACATTAATAGCCATCGTTATCCGTCATGCTGTTTTACACAAGGTAGATATCGGCGAAGAAGTAGGACAACAGCGAAATATCAGTGTGGGTGTAATTGAAGGCAGTATTTATATTGTTGTTGGTTTATTGATTGCCGGATTGATAGGTGCATGAATTTAACTCCTCAAATGCGACTAATTTTATTCATATTAGCCGCATTTGTTATTGATTATTTACCACTGATTAATTTACCTTTTTTATGGAGTGAAACCTTCTTCCATGAAATAAGCCATGGACTGGCAGCCCTGTTATCGGGTGGTTCCATTCATAATATTTCACTTAATTTTAATGGTTCAGGTTTATGCACAACCAGTGGTGGTATCCATTTTATTGTTTCATTTATGGGTTATGCGGGCAGTGCACTTTGGGGACTGTTGATCTACCAGGTTGCCAATAACCTGACCCCCAATAGCTCAAAAATAATGGTTAGTATTATGGTATTTATGCTGGCCTTAACATTAGTACTGTGGGCTCGCGATATCCCTACTGTTATTATCCTCGTTGTCTTACTAGTGATGTATGGATTGCCGTTGTACAGGTCGTTATGGATCAGTGTGAAGTCATTTATTCAGCTGGTTGGTATATTTGTATTACTGGATGCAATTCGCAGTCCATTATATCTACTGGATGGACGTGATCTGGGCGATGGGGCTACTCTGGCTTCTATTACCTGGGTACCTGAAATCTTCTGGGTTGTTATGTGGTTTGCTATCGCACTTGGATGTTTATACTTTTTATGGAAAGTACCTGCTAAAGCTGTACATTAAATTATTGTATTTTCCAGGTCTCTATTGAATTGGTGATTTTTCTGGATTTGACCAACCTGAAAACTGTTCTCCCTTATTTAGAGTTTTTTTAAAATAACAGTTTTTCTTTAATTTCATTTGAAATTTCTATAATTTTTATATTTATTTAACGAAAATTTCACACTTAGTCTGGCATTGTAAAAGTGATATAAGTTAATTTTTGTACTATGTAAAATTAATTTTTTATCAAAAAGGGGATTTATAAACTCTATATGAAAATATTTAACCTGATCACGGCGTCTTTATCAGGTTTTATAAAACTATTACCAGAGAGGATAGTATTGCAATGATAATAAATATAAAAAGTGTTTCTTTAATAATGTTGATGTCGTGTGCCTACCCGGTCATACCATCTTATGCGGATAGCGGTTCATTTTCCGGGGGAGCAAAAGGAGGGGATCAATGTATGGTTGAGGCAGCAAAGGTTTACCTTGACTGTGCTGCAAACGGTTCTAAGAGTGGTGCAATTAAAGCGGTTGATCTTATTGCAGCCTGGATTAATGGAGGAGCACCCAAAGAAAAGAAGTTTGAATATATTGGTGCTGATGGTGATGATTACAATGGACAGTTTGACATAGACGTACTGCCGCTTTTTACTACTGCAGGAATCTGGTTTAAAGGTTCAAGATCTTGTGCGAGCTGTCACTTTGACAACAGTGAAAATTCCTACCATGAGATGGATTTAACGTCTTATGAAGGGTTAATGAAAGGAGGGGATGTATTATCCCATCCTCCTGGAGTACCGCTGTTTGGACAGGGTAACCATGGAGCAGCTTATGACTGGAGTCATTCCAAGCTTCGAGCTCGTTTGAGAAATAATCGTATGCCACCAGGTTGGCCTGAAGATTTGACCGAAGTGAATCGTGATGGTCCTTGTATGAAAGTTTCAAATGGGGTAGCAGAAGTTGTTAAAAAAGGGGATAGCCCAACATATGGCTGTGACCTGAATGCTCTGGGATTACTTGAAACATGGACAAAGGCTGGAGCACCAAAGAAGTCTAAATTTAAGTTTGGTGGTAAGAAGGTTTCTTTTACAAAGTCGGTTTTACCTTTGTTTACTACTCATGGAATCTGGTTTAAAGGATCTCAATCCTGCTCTTCATGTCACTTTAACAACTCTGAGAACTCATATCATGAAATGAACCTATCCAGTTACGAGGGTATCATGCAAGGTGGTGATGTGTTATCAAAACCTCCAGGTGTACCATTATTGGGACAATCAAAAATTGGGGCTAGAGATTTTAACTGGAGTATGTCAAAAATGAAGGCCAGATTACGTAATAACCGTATGTCTCCTGGTATGGAATTTGATATTACTGAAGAAAACAGAGATGGTCCTCTTGTTTTTAGAGGGAAAAGAGTTGAGTGATTCATTTTTCAGAAAGGCGATGACTCGTAGTTATTCGCTTATTACAGAGTAGTAACCTTTCTCATTATGAATTTTAAATTCTTAAAAAAATGGATGGTAAACCCGGTTGCATTATTAACCGGGTTTACCCTTTTTTTTGCACCAGGGCTTGTTAAAGGTGCTTCAGATATTGAGTTGATATGGCAAGCTAAGCTTGAATCGCCGATTCATCTTCCCCCTGTGATTACTGCAGAAACAGTGATAGCCACGAGCTCAAAGGGTGTTGTAAAGGGGTTTAACAGGAAGTCAGGTCAGCTAAACTGGGAAACAGAAAAAGGCATACGCTACTGGGATCGTTCTTTGGTAGTTCATGATGATAAATTTTTTGTAGGCCTATCTGGAGGACTTTTCCAGGCTCATTCGATTGTTGATGGTAAATTGTTGTGGCAACTGGATTTAGGTGTTGATGTTCAGAGTAAACCGCTTGTTAAACATAATACTTTATACATTCCCACGACTTATGTAGGTCCTGAGTTAAGTAATGATCCGCATGGAAAGGCAATACTTTTTGCGGTGGATTTGAATTCTGGAAAAATGAAATGGTCAACAAAAACAGGTAACTATGCTCTTCAAAGTCCATCTATAAACGATGGTACTCTTTTCCTCGCTGGTAGTTACTATGATCCTTCCATCGATATTGATGAAGGTGGTCCGATGAAAATAAGTGCTCATAATATTAATGATGGTTCTTTACTTTGGGACTTTAAAGGTGTGGATGGTTATATCAAAGCTATTTATGCAGACAAGGATGCCGTTGTTTATGTCGGTTATCAGGATTTCATTAATGCTTTAAATAGTCAGAATGGACAACAACTTTGGCGTGTTGATACTGGAAACTGGACTCCTTCATTATTAGGTAGTGATGGCGTGATTTATTACGGATCTGCTACCACTAAGGTATTTGCTATTTCTTCTCAAAATGGTATTAAATTGTGGCAATTTAATATTGACGGAGGATCATTTAATTACCTGCTTGGGAAACCAGTACTTAGTGAAGGTAAATTACTTTTCCTGACTCAAAGAGGAGACATCTATGCGCTGGATTCTGTTTCGGGTAAGCGTAGCTGGGTTAAGTCAACTCAGGTCAATGCCAGGGCCGGCTTATCGGTTGAAGGGTCAACTATAGCTATGGGTGGAATTGATGGTACTCTCCAGCTTTACCAGATTAGAAAAGACAATGCTTACCGGGTTTCTATGATAGATCGCCGGCTTTAAATTGATGCTTATTTAAATTGTTGACTCTCTTTAACCAGGTCGTCAACCAATGTCAATATTTCATCACTAGCATCTTCTGTTAATTTAAAATGATCAAGAATTTTAGCCTGTAACTCTTTGTTTTTAAGCCATTCATCTCGTGAGATTAGATCAAGGATTTGATGAACATTAAAGTGTACGTCATGATGTGGCTGGGATAGTTTTTTATAGGCTGGTAAGTGGCTATATTTTGCACCAGCGGATTCATCTTGCAGCCATTTCCCAAAACGACAGTTTTGATCATTGACTTCTACATCATGTGCTTCCTGAGAAGCTCTACCAGAATCTAATGTTCTGTAAGCTTTTTGAATATAAACAACATGATCAACCTTGGCCAGAGTGGCAAAGCTAATAAGGCGTGTATGACTGACAACGTCCAGTGTTTTTTGTGAGATTTCAGAAAAGCGGGCAAAATTTTGTTTGAACTCATTGACCACATTGTGTGATTCCTGAGAGAGCTCATTCATTTTTTCAGTATCTTCAAAAATAGTTGAACTTGAGTCGACCACCTGTTTAATAATACGAGTAATATTATCGGTTGCTTCTTTTGTTTCTACTGCCAGGTTTCTTACTTCATCAGCCACAACGGCAAAACCCCGGCCAGCCTCACCTGCTCTTGCTGCTTCGATAGCGGCATTCAATGCCAGTAAATTAGTTTTATCTGCCACACTTGCAATGAAAGATGTCACTTCAGTAATTTCTATACTGGCTTCATTGAGCGTTTGAGATGAACCCTTCATCGTTTCTACAGAGTTAATGAGTAGGCTGATATTTTCCAGTACCTGTTTGACACTTATCTCACTTTTTTGCGCGGTTGTTGCTGATTCAGCTGATGAAAGTTCAACTTCAGACATTTCAACTGCCATAGTTGTAAGATCTGCCTGTGTTTTCTTTAAATTCTCAAGTAAATTTATATTTCTTAAACCATCAAGAGTGAATAACAATTCATCTTTTTGCTTTTGCCAGTAACCTTCTTCCATCTGACTAACTGTTAGATCGATCTCAGACAGTATTTTGGAAAAAATGCCCTGTACACCGGTAGGGAATGTACTTCGATGAAACTTCCCTTCCCAGATATATTCAAAAACAGTTTGAACTTCCCGGATAAATGTTTCCATTTGATCCAGAGTGCTATTAATTTTATGGGCAATATCGGTAACAGGAGTTTGAATGCTGTCATCAACCGGATAAATTCTATCTTCGAGTTTACCCAAAGCCATATTGGTGGTGACTTTTTGAATTGCATTTTCTATTTTTAACTGCTGATTTTTTTGGCTATTTAATACAAACAGTAATATGAGAGCAATTACCAGTAAAGTGATTACAACAGGGTCAAAGCCATGTTGAATAAAAGAATACACCGGCAAAATGATGATTACTAACCCAATTAAAGTCAGCAGGGTTTTAAAATTAAATCGAGAGAGCAAATTGATCATAGCTGACTCCCAGTTGTTCTAGTTTAGAAAGTAACAGAGCCGTTGAATCTTTTATCGCATTTCTTGAACCGCTATGTTCTTCAGTTGCAACCATTTCTTTATAGATGGGCTCTACAACCTGAATGGCTTGTTGTGATGGTTTCCGACGGACTGAGTAATACCCAATAATATCCTTGTTGTTATCATAGCTGGGTGTGACATTAGCAAAGACCCAATAGAAACCTCCATCTTTGGACATGTTTTTAACATAACCATTAAACTCATTACCCGCCTGTAAGGTTTTCCACATTAAATCAAATACTGCTCTAGGCATATCAGGATGACGGATAATATTATGTTGAGCATTAAAAAGTTCATATTGGGAGTAACCACAAAACTCTATAAAAATCTCATTGGCATAGGTAATCAGTCCTTTCAAGTCCGTTTTTGAGACAATGAAATCATTGTCTCGCATAATGCGATCCTTCCGAGTGGGTTGTATTTTATTTTTCATAAAAACTCAGGAGTTTAATCTTAGTCATAACTATCGGCCACTATGTGGAAAACATGACTAAAAATATAGATTTATAATGTGTTTTAGCGGGTTAATGATGTACTTGCGCTTAGTTGATCTACCCACATGGCAGTTGCACCGGCAACAGCTACAGGCATGACGATAAAATTAACAATGGGAATACTGGTTAATATCATCACGCTACCGCCAAAACCTAATGACAGGCCTCTACGTTTCTTGAGTGTTTCCTTTTGCTGCTTGAAAGTTAGATCATGATTTCCCATTGGGTAATCCAGGTATTCCAGAGAAAGTAACCAGGATCCAAAAATTATCCATAAAAATGGTGATATTAAATTAATGACAGGAATAAAGCTGATAAGCAGTAACAGCAATGACCAGAGTAAGATGTAAACCAGCTTACCGATTTGAGACATGATGCTGTCTTTGATTATGGTCATCAAGCTGATATTTGAATTGATATCTTTACCCGTGAGCAGTTCCTCTACTTTCTCCGCCATAATGGCATTGAAAGGTGCTGCAATAATATTGGCTACAGGAGTGAAGATAAAAAATACAATAATGGCTGTAAGTGAAGTAATGAAAAGCCATAAAATACTTTCCAGAAAACTTAACCAGCCTGGTACAAATGACATCATCCATTCCACCGTTGGGGCAAATTGTGAATACCCTGTCCAGATTAAGGCTCCAAATAGAAAAATATTTAAGCTCAGTGGAATAAGTACATATCGTTTTATACCTTTGCTGGAAATGAGTGAAAGACCTTTTGCCAGGTAACCTGTACCGCGTCCTATATCTGCAATCATATAATTTATTACTCTTTATTTAATGGTTAATAGCTAATTTAACAGGTTGCCATGAAGTAGCTATTCTGACAATAACTCTTGGGTGGTATTTTTGTAAAGATTATTGAATTGAGGATGATTTTTAAGTCAGTTTTGTCGAGCTTTATAAGTAATTATATTGATAATCACAGGTTGATTTCAGACTTTTACATTTTGTTAAGGTATTAATCTATTTTCTTGTTTTACAAAAAAAATTTTAAAAATTGTGAGCAAGTTCAAGTATTTACAACATACTTCTATTTTGATTTTAAACTTGATTTGAGTCAAGATATTAAAGGTTTCATTTTGCTACTATCCGGCGCGTTATCAACAACGGATGAATTTTCTGACCTCAAAATTCAGAAAATTCTTTATAGTTTAAACTGGTGTTTAAGTCAGATTTAACAACCAGTTTTTTATCAAGGTTATGTGATGTCTGCTTTACTAGGAAATGGATCCAGAGTTTTATTTTCAGGAATTTTAATTTTTTTGCTTTCTTCCTGTGGAGGAGGCAGTTCGGATAAAACTAAAGAAGAGGCTGTCACTCCTCTGGTATTGGAAGATACAGCGGGCTTACTGGAAAATATAGGGGTCACTACGCTTGATGCACTAGCCGAGAAAGTTTCTGACTCGGGTGCAATGGCACTGACACTTGAACTGACAGCTGCTGACCCAACTATAAAAGTAGAATCCGTTGTTAGATTATTGAAACAGAATGATCGTAATATCGAATATCAAAAATTGAAATTGAATGGCGTTAGTGATGAGCTAGTTGAAAAAATTACAGAACTGCCATTATCACCGGTTGCGCTTAAGAATATGCTCCGCTTACCGGATAGCGATATCTTTCCCATGCCGGATGTCACTGATCAGGCAATTGAATTATTTAATAATGAAAAACTAGCGGCTCTCAATAGAAAGCTGAGACTAGCTGATCAAAGTCCTATTGATATGGTTCAATTTAAACAGATGCAATCTGCATTTGGAAAAATTGAAATTGAAAATAACTATGGCAGTCTGGATCAACAGTTTCAAAATGTAATCATCAAAGATGATCCTGCAGCACGCGGCTCTGACTCTCCAAAAGCTTATCGAACCGGTGAATGGTCGATACCCGGTTACAGTCTGGGTAACTATGATGATGAACAAGGTGGTCTGGGAATAGATCCAGATTATCCATTTGCAGATAGTTGTCTCATTTCCAGTGTTGATGTCCCTATGGTAGTGGCTGAGTCTGGTGCTGCCATTACCAGTAACCTGGTTTCTTCCGAGTCAGGCAATGCCATCATTAAATTATCCCGGCCTGGAATTGCCGTATTTGAAATAGCATCTACTAATTCGGTGCAACTTACCCTGCTCGATAGTGACGGGCTTACACTGCTCGATCAAAATGTATCTGGCACATATTATATTCACTTACCGTTGAATGCTGGTGATCTATGTCAGCCATATACCTTTGTTGGTGCGAGTAATAATTACAGTATCAAACTGATTGATCTGAAAGATTCAGAGCGATTTGGTCAGCACTTCTATTTTGAAGGCAATGAATATCTGTCAAATGGTGAAGAAGTTGAACTGATCAATTTCAATTCTTTTTTTAATGCTTATTCCTATACTTTTAGCTCTATCCGTTCTTTGCTGGAGAATGTAGAGCTACTGTTTAAAATTGATACTGATTATTCCGGGGATGCAGGATTTGACCTGTTAGTTTATGCACCTTCCGGGAAAGTTTATTCGGCCACTCAAACAACTAGTTCCGGTTACCAGTCCGCAGCAGGTTTATCTTCCGCTCTACCGCGTGAAAATGGTGTTTGGCGGCTAGACTTGCTACCTGCTGGAAGTATCCAGACGAGTGAAACAGGCATCACCGCTCTCTCGGCTATAGAAGCTAGAGATATTGACTCTGATACCTATTTATCAGTTATACCATCAGTGAATACTGATAAGCAGGTTCAAACTCGTGAATTTATGCTGGGTTTACTTAAAAATGTTTCTTTAAAGACACAGGGTGATAATGGTCGTACTAACGAGGGTGAAGTTAATTTAACCTTGAATACAACCATGGCACCAAAATTAAATGTGCCAAGTTACCTTGAAGACCTGATTGCAAGAGATGGCACCATGAATGACCAGATTGCATTATGGCAGTGTTGGGAAAAATCAGATAAAACAGGTCTTGAGTTTGGGGTTGACCAGAGCTGTTACGAGTACAAGGATGAGTTTGAAAGAAGAAGAGACTTGTATGAGTACGCACGTAATAATCGATATGACCCACAAAATAATCCAATCTACTATCAGTGTCGTGATGAAAATGGGGAAGAAGATGTTTGCATAAGAGGCGTTCCAGCGCCTTACAGTATCGAGTTTCCAGATGAAGTATTCAAAGTTCTGGCTGTCATGAATGACTATGCCAATACCATGGGCCGTGAATATCAGGACGTTGAATACCTTAACATTTTATCCAATTATTATGATTTATACCTTAACTGGAAAACCAGGTCTGTACAGATAGAGACAGGCCATTTTCCTTATGATGGATTAGCCTATAAAACTCTGGAAGAGTCAGTTTGTGATCCACAGGATGATGGCTGCATGGATGGTTTGTTACCTTATTTTAAAAGCCCTGTCATTATCGATACCAACCGGCCTATATTCGGTGTACCAGTTGACAGAGTGAATGAAACCACGTTGCCATTAACTTTTGACTATTCTGCAATTGATCAGGATGAATACGATACCGATGCCGAGTTATTAGCAGTATTAAGTTATGCGGCCACTCAAACCTTTAATCTGGCTACTGGTAATTTTGTAGGTTTGGTGTGTGCATCAGTCGATCTAGTAGATGATTTACACCAGCTCGAAAAAAATGCCGAGGATGACCCTCTTGGAAGCGCAAGGGCGACCATTAATCGTTACTCTAGCAGTGATCCTTTCTATGGATTACACAATACTAAAAATTATAATTTCTTTATGTCAGGCTTTCCCGAAGACAATACTGGCATTGATACTTATGGTCAAAAAATCAATTATGCACAGATAGCCTGTGGAGTGGGGAATCTGGCCACATCCGGATTGAATTTTTACCAAAATGCTGATTTTCTATTAAGTCTTGACTATGCCCAGTTTGGTGAACATGCCGATTTAGTCCAAACAATATCGGGTATTGCTGCTGTAACAGGCAGTGTTTCGATGGCGCTTGAGGCAGAAGAAATTGCCACATTGATTGAAAATGGTCAAATTGAAGAAGCCAGGCAGAAATTAAAAGTGAATGCTGACATCGATAACCTTTCTGAAGGGACTGATATTTACAGTGATCTGGATAATTTATTAAATAATTTTAGTGACGAAGGTTCTTCGGCCAATGGCAATAATATTATTAAAACCAATGCACACTATTTGTTGGGTGAAGGCAAAAAAACACGTGCGGAAGTTGAATTTCAACGTATAAAATCTGTACCCATTAACACTTTGTCAGTTGTGTTGGATAAGGTGAAAATTATATCCAACTATGAATCTGATGATGATGCTGAAATCCGGTTACTACCGTATGTTGGTTTGATCAGTGATAGGTCACGAGGTGGAATTAATACGCATACATTATTTTCAGATGAAGATGATGGTTCGGATGCAGCTTCTGGGTATTTGCGATTTTATCATGTCGGTGATGGTGATGTGATAACACCAGCAGCTCGATTATTTTCTTCACAAGGCAGTAACGTAGCCGCTATATATGTAGAACTGGCGATCACTGAAGATGATGGTATGAGTGTTGAAGATGATGACATGATCGGTGTGTTCAGCCAGACTTTTAATCTGGAAGAAATTTTTAATACTCAAGCTGAATTTAAATGGAATTACCTCGGTGGTGATGATTACCAGTTAGTGATCGAAGAGTTTCCTGTGTATAACTCTAGCAATCAACGCTCATTAGAAAATCCACTGAGTGATGCTTATACCCTTCAGCAAAAACATAATAGAAACCGTAGCCCAAGTGCCCTGGTGAGTTTAACCATCAATTTAAGTGTTGGTGATTTGACCACTCCATTTCCCAGTGTTGATACCTCACTGAATCTGTCAGAAGTAAATAGTGGTAAAGATACTTATTCGATGGAAATGAATGAAGTTAACAGTGTAGAGATGACTGAAATTGTTAACCCCAAACTGTTTGATGTGTATGCAGGAAAAGCAATAGTGACTGATGGCAGTGCAAGAGGCGTTGTCGGTGGAATATTCAAATATAATGCTGAAACTGCTGAGATGTCGAAGCTGTTTAATTACGATATCAGAAACTTTAGTGGTGACTTATTACCTATAAAAGAATCACTGACATCCGAAAAAACAATATCCGGATATGTGGCTAATGGTTTGTTGTCTCACAGTAGAGCGCTGTCGCTGATTAAACTATTACCCGATAACAGAATTCTTTTTGCAATATCTGGCGATGATGGGGCCCGTTTGATGATTGTGTCTTATACCGAACAGGGTGTGATGACACTGGAAAATTCGATGTTAGTAGAAGGTTCAGATGGCTCAACAGTTTATTCATTGCTGGAAGCTGTGCTATCACCCGATAGAAGTGGTCTTTTAGTACCTTATATTCCACTAAGTTATAGCAGTGAAGATAAGCAGCAAGCAGTGAATCCTGAAGTTTTATATTACCAGTTAGATGGCAATGATTTTATTTTCAAGGACAGTATTGAAAATAGTACTGAAAGTATATCTTTTGTAGATTTTATCGATAATAACTCTGTTGTCGTCACGGCCAAAAAGCTTTTGTATGTAACTTCAAGTTCAACAGCATGGGACTGGATGAGTGACTTTAAAAGGGATTTTCAAAGTAGTTGTAGTGCAGCTGATATGAACTGCTATTTTGAAGTGTTAGACCGGGATATTTTTACTTATCAAATCAATGACAGTGAGCAACTGGAATTGAAAGATACTTTTAATCATTATGTTGCACCACTTGAGTATGGTTATGGTAAAACGGTGAATACCTACTCTACCCAAAGGCAGTTGTTGAGAGATATGACTGGTTTTCAACATGCAACAACCGTATCCACTACAGAAACTTCAGCGACGCTCAGATATAACAAACACCTGTATGAGTTATGGTTTGATCGAAATATCAATGGTTATGTGAAGTCGGGCTCCGACTATCTTTCACCCAGAAAACGGGTTCGATATAACCCAGTGAGTCAATATTACTGTGCGGAAGGTTTATCCTGCTCTGGATTTATTCAGTCTGCTAATGATGCGGATGTTGATGATTCGGATACTTACGTGAGTGAGCAACGAGTACTTGATTTTGAATTTGCAGATTATGAGCGTGATTTAGTGCTAAGTGTGCTTGGTTCCAGGCTGGTTTTATTAAATCTGTACGGTGGTGATTCTTATAAAGGTCCGCAGATGTCAGGTGATATCTTCGGTACCGAAGTCAAAATGGATGGCAGTAATGACACTGACGGTAAGTTTCTATTCAGTTTTAATGTAACTGATCGTGATACCCGTATTGATCAGCTGACAGTAACCATAACCGGTCAGGATGATCCGTTTGATGAAACAATTAAAGAACCTAACCGCAAAGGTACCCCTGTTTATTATGCTACCTGTTATCTGGATGATAATGATGAAGGTGTGTGTGATGGCACCCTTGTTCCAGATTATTTCAATGGCAGTTTTAAACAGCTGATGACAGTTACAGTGGATGATGGGCTGTATACATCTGAACGGGAATTCACCCTGTTTTTTGATCGTGAAGCACCGGTGCTGAGTGATGCCAGCCAAACTGTTCAACTTGAATCACCCACTGCTTATCAGCAACTCAGTTTTATTATAGACAGTGATACTTCACCCGTTTCAAGTCCTCTGGATATTGATAACTGTAATAATTTAAGTCATTGCCATTTACGTCAAAATGGCTATGTCGATGAATGGTCCTTTAGCAATAAACCAACATGGCTCAACTGTGAAGAAATTACGGCAAGAGATGGCAATCAGGTGTTGTCTTGTTCAGGTCGACCCTCTATTGGATCTGAAGGCATTGCCACAATGCAAATAACTGGAACACAATTGAAAGGCAACCCTGCTGAAAAGTCAGATTCAATGATATTAACGATTGAGGTTGTTGCCCCTGATACTACCGCTGATAATTTTGGGTTTACCAATAAGAGTGATATAGGTCTGGATACATTAACCGAATCAAATGTTGTCACGATTAGTGGCCTGACCGGGTTTGCCAGCCTCAGTCTTGATAAGGGTGAGTACTGGCGTAATAGTACTGGTGTCTGGTCAAACATTAATGCCAACGATATTGTAAATGGTGAAAGTATAAAGCTGCGCTTACAGTCATCAACTGATTACAGCACAGCCACAACTGCAACATTAGTATTGGGTGGTATGACGGCTGAATTTACTGTCAATACTCTGGTTGATCCGAATGCTAATGATACAACGCCTGATGCATTTATATTCCAGCCTGTAATTGACCAGACCTTATCGACGTTGGTAGAAAGTAACTCAGTCATTATCAGTGGGATTAATGAACCGTCACCGGTCACGATCGTTAATGGTGAATATAAGATTGGCCTGGGTGCATGGACTCAACAAGCCGGGCAGATTACCAATAAAGAAAATATTCTTGTTAGGCATACCTCTGCAAATATATATGACACTGTGACCACAACTGAGTTAACGATTGGAGGCGTGAGTGCTGAGTTTAATTCGACGACTCAACAACTCGTTGCACCACAGTTTGGTCTTATGTTTATTACCGAACCGATGATCAATCAAACGTTTGAATTTACACCGCTGAATACGGGTGGTGCAGTAGACAGTTGGAGCATTAACAATAAACCGAGCTGGGCCAGTTTTGATACCAGCACAGGTTTACTCAGTGGAACGGTCGATAGCATGGATAGTTTCACGGTTGATATTACTGCCACTAATGCGGCTGGCTCAGATACTTTTACGAGAACCGTTGCGGTTAGAGCGGATATTCCACCTTATATCAATGGTTCCGCAACAGATTGTTCCATTGATGATGATAGCTGTGATTATACCTTTGATGATAATACAAGCTGGAGAGCATCGGTAACTGAGGTCAGTATCAGTGGTTCTTATGGAAGCGGGGATGTTATAAATCTATCCAGCCCTGCTGATTATGAAATCACCGAAGGACAAATACGTCTTCATTTTACAGACTCTAACCAGATGGTAAAAAGTGGAGGTGACTATGAAGTTACTATTCAGGCCAGCAATTATAGTAATGTTTATTTCAATCTGACGGTGAGTGAAGGAGAAGTGGTTATTTCAAATCCAACTATTCTGCCTCCATTGGTGGCAGGTGTTGTTTCTACCATCAGTTTACATGCAGCGAATCGATTTGGGGTTCCTGTTGATAGGTTTTACCCTGAGCTTACTCAGGTCAATATTGATTTGAATCTGCTTGAGCAATACCAGTATCGTCAGGCCACAGAGTATGGAAACAGTAATATATGGAGAACATTTGGAGGGTGGAATGAGCTGGAAGTTGATGAAAATGGGGATGTTACCTTTGATGTGAAACTCCCCGGATGTATCGATACTAATGATGGTTTTGATTTGATTGCAGGTAATACCAGCTGGATTTACAGGAATACCAGTGATGCCTGTATTGATGTTGACTGGGCTATTCGTTATCAATTGATGAGTAGTGATAATCGAAATATAGTCGTTGATAGCGAGCATAGTATGTACAGGGTAACGGTTGATGATTACCAGCTGTATCTAACAAAATATGACCGCAATGGCGTAGAAATGTGGGTCACGGCATTGACCTCTACCGGTCGTAGCTGGTTTGAAGGCATTGAAATCTATAATGACCAGCTATTTATTACTGGTTCAACCAACGGTGATATTGATGGAACTGGAGGTGGACAGATTCTGGGTGCCTATGATTTATTTGTACAGCGACTTGATTTAGACGGTGCGCTTGTCTGGTCCAGGCAGTTTGGAACGGTTGATAATGATTACACTTATGATATGACAATAAATAATGATCTAATTGATGTTCTGGCTAGAATTAATACCCAGCCGGACATGTCTGGTTATACCGTAATTTACCAGATGGATTTAGAAGGTAATAATCAACAGATGATTCTGGATCAATATACATTGGGTTCTGATCGTGGTGGATATACGCCGATTCAGGTTGATACCAGTGGTACTTACTATCTTGATAAAGGTTCTGATGGTGTTAAAAAATATAATAGTGACGGAACTTTAGAAGCAACCAATGTTGAATTTGTCGATTCAACCATTACCGATATGTTGCTGGAAGGTGATGCCCTGTATCTCAGCATGGATACGACAACCGCCTACGGTGGTGAAAGCTTGAATGTGAATGAAACTAAAGCCGTCAGGGTTGTCCGGTTGCGTGCTTCAGATTTATCAGTGGCCTGGTCGAAGCTGATTCAATCTGATGCTCCTTATGCCGGGCTGGAAAATAGTAATGGCCAGTTAGCTTACTATAATGGTGTGGTTTATCTCTCGGTAGTTGCCAGTAAAGAACTTTATTATCAAGGTCTGGTTTTAACTGAAACACCCTATTACAGCTTGAACCTGATTGCACTTAATGCTGATGGTGAAGATGATGGTAACGGTAACAACAGTGGAGCTGGTTTTATCCTGAATCATAAAAGCTGGGTGACTGGGCCTGACCATGCCACTGATGACCGGGAAGATCCTTATCTGGCGAATAATGAATTAACCATTTCATCTACAGGCTGGTTACATCTATCGATTAATGCAAGACAGAACTTTGTTTCTACCGAGCAAATGGCTCGATCTCAAACCTCACCCTATAACTATTACACCAACTCGATTTTGATGAAGACACAATTGGAAGCGACATCAGTGCCATTAACACAGGTTCGGACAGGTATTAGTCGAAATAATGTCACTGAAATAGTATCTGATTTTGATCATAATATTCAATGGGATGATACTTTTGATGCTGTATTTTATAGAGATATATGGTCTGTGGCTGATAGTTTCTGTAGTGATAGTGTATTAGGTGGATATGATGACTGGCGCTTACCAATAGCTGAAGAACTTCTTGTTGAGGGCTATATACCACTACCAGAGTCAGTCTTTTATAACTATGAGGATCCTTATTATGAGTACCCTTACTGGACCAGTGAATTAGTGAATGAAAATAGTCATGCTGCTGTGGTGGTCGGTTCCTGGGGTGATGGTTTCCCGAATGATGATATCTTGAATTATCGTTGTGTGAGAACTATTCAGTAGTTTTACTGATAACTTTTCAACCCGTGTAGGGCAAGTAATGCTGAACCATAACTTGCCTCGGTTTGAGATGCAGCTTTAACAGGGATGTTCAATAGCTGGTGGCGCATTTCAGTCCACTTTGGATTTTGAGCACCGCCGCCACAGGTTTTGATATGCCCTGGTTTAAGAGCGCCGATTTGATGAAATTTTTCATAACCGGTTTTTTCAATCTGACTTAAACCTTCCAGCAATGCCTGTAAAAATTCCACATCAGAATCAGGACGAGGTTGCAGCACGGGTTCTTTGTGCGGGTCATTGTAGGGAAAACGTTCACCGGGGCGAGACAATGGATAATAGTTCAGTCCGGTAGGCTGATTGAGGTCGATTTCATTTGAAAGATCAGTTATCTGTTGATCAGTAAAAAATTGCCTGAGAATTCCAGCTCCGGCATTGGATCCACCTCCGACTAACCAGCTGTTTCCGAGTTTATGGCTATACACTCCTGAACTTAGTTCTTCAACAGGTTTATCGTTGAGTATTTTTAATACCAGCGTCGTACCAATCGATGTAACGGCATCGCCTAACTGGGTAGATTCGGTTGCTATAAATGCGGCATTGGCATCGGTAGATCCAGCACAGATTAAGCAATCTTCAGATAGACTGTATTTTAAACTGAACTCTGTAGTTATCTGGCCAATGACTTCACCTGGGTGTAACACTTCAGGCAATACATGTTCAGGCAAAATTTTACCAATCCATTCTGGCCATTGCATATTTTGAACATCAAACCCAAGCTTTAAAGCATTGTGATAATCACTAAACCCCCATTTCCCGCAAAGGCGGTTACTCAGAAAATCAGCCTGATTGAGAATTTTAATATTATCTAAATCGGGGAAATCTTCACAAAGTTGTATTGCTTTTGGAAGACCTGCACTAAGACTCATGGTGATGTGCTGCGAAGATGGACATTGCTGTTTGATTACTTGAGAAGCACTAAAGCTGCTGCTGTCGTTATACATCAGGGCAGGCAACAATGGTTTTCCCTGACTGTTACAGATGATAACTGTGCCGGAAGTACCATCGATGGCCAGTCGTTTAATCTGTTTTAAATCGTGTTTGGTGGAAAGTTGTTGAAATAGATCATCCAGCCCTTGTAGCCAGATTGAAGCATTTTGTTGAATCATGCCACATTGATGATCAGGTGGCGCTAAAGGTTGTTTAACTTCAGCAATGATTTCTTTCTGGTCGTTAATAACAGTTGCTCTACAACCGGAAGTGCCGAAATCAATGCCTAGATACATGAGTCGTTTATTACAATAGCAGGAAGTAAGGTTTGAACCTCACTTCCTGAACAGTGTTCTAAGGAAGGATAACCGGAACAGGTGGAACCCATCCATCAGCCTGATGTTCTGCAATAACATCGGTATAAACACCGCCACGAACATTAAATTTAGCTGTTAAACGCATGAAACGGGGAGATGTTGCTTTCACAAGATCATCCAGTATTTGATTGGTCACAGCTTCATGAAAAGCACCTTCGTCGCGATATGACCAGACGTATAACTTGAATGATTTCAACTCGACGCATAATTTATCGGGAATATATTCCAGTTTCAGAGTAGCGAAATCCGGCTGACCGGTCATAGGACAAAGGCAGGTGAATTCGGGTGTATCGATACGAATAGTAAAATCGCGATCGGATTTCGGGTTGTCAAAAGTGTCTAATGTTTTAGAAGGTTTTGTTGTCATGGTTAATGTGTCTTGTTAATGGATTTTATACCTTGATTGATAGCTTCATCGACGTAGCCGCCATACATTTCGAGAGTATTTATCCCGATAATACGTTCACTCACTTCATTTCCATCACCGTCCAGAAATACCAGAGTGGGAGTGAGGTAAACCCCCATTTTACTGGAAAGCTCAAAAGGTGATGATTTGTTACCTTTTAAATCCTTCATCGGGTAATGGCTATCGATGTTGAGTTTGCGAATGAGAACATGGTCATAATCACCGCTGCGTAACATGGGTTTAATGATTTCTTCTTCCAGTGTTTTGCAAAAACCGCAGTAAGTGGCTGACATTTCGAGCAAAATTACCTGACCATTTTTTTTTGCCAGTTGGGTCAGGTTAGCAAAATTTTCTGCTGCCTTTATCTCAACAAAGGGTAAATTTTGATCATAGGAAGTATCATATTCCTCTTCGTCATTTTCATCCGGGTACTGGGCAAAAGCCAGTGTAGATCCAATAATAAAAGATATGAGTAGAAATATTTTCAATGAGATGTCTCGGTTTAATGCTGAAAGGCGATTAACTGATCTACGGGTAAATCTTGTCGAGTTGCCCATTCACGTGTGGAGCCATCATACAGAATAGCTTTTTCATTTCCTAATAGTTCATGTAATACAAACCAGCTTAATGATGCTCTATGCCCGGTATGACAGTACACAACGGTAGGTAAACTGTTATCAATATTGAGAGTGCCCATCAATACCTGCATGTTCTTATTAGATACCAGGCGGCCACTGCCATTTTGAGTGAACCAGTCATAGGGTAAAGACTGAGAGCCGGGAATAGTACCTGCATGTTCATCGGGAGCCCCCTGGTAAATACCTAAATGTTCAGCTTTTGAACGTACATCAATGATATTCATACGGCTGTTTTTTTGAATTGCATCAGCATCGATTTGATTGAATTTCATAGTTTTTATTTCATAGTCGGTGCTTTCTGTTGCATTAGGCCCACGCTCCAGAGGTAATTTTGCATTGGCATAAGCAATAATGCCGCCGTTCAAAATTGACTTCTTTTTGTGGCCAATTTGTTCAAGAGTCCAGTAAATTCGCGCGGCAGAAGCCATATCGCTGGCAGATTCACCGGATGGAATCAGTACGATATGATGATCTGGTGTAGCGCCCATCTGAGATAACAGCTGTTCAATATGACCCTGAGTCGGCAGCATTCCAGTAATGCCCTTGTCATTAACAACACGCCATTTGGAGTAATCGGTGAAAGTCGAGCCTTTAATATGGGCATATTCAAAATAGTCTTTAGAACGTAAATCGACCATTAGCAGGTTTTTATCATTCAGATTTTTTGCTATCCAATCCGTATCGACCAGTGCTTCTGATGCAAATACAAGGCTGCTACAGGCAAGCAATAAAAAACTGATAAAAATTTTTGTCATGTAAGGTTTCTCTCTAAAATTATCAAGTGATATACTCCGACGTCATTTTACACTAACAGTTCAATATGCGTCTTAGCCAAATCAAGATTGCTGGTTTTAAATCCTTTGTTGACCAGACAAAAATCCAGTTTCCTGAAAATTTAACCGGAGTAGTCGGGCCAAATGGCTGTGGAAAATCGAATGTTATCGATGCGGTACGCTGGGTTATGGGTGAATCATCAGCTAAACATCTGCGCGGTGAATCGATGGCAGATGTTATTTTTAGTGGCTCATCGGTACGCAAGCCGGTCGGCCAGGCATCGGTAGAACTGGTTTTTGATAATTCTGATGGTACGGTAAAAGGTGAGTTTGCCAAATATAATGAAATTTCGGTAAAACGTCTGGCCACACGTGCCGGGCAATCCAAGTATTTCCTCAATAATAGTCGTTGTCGCCGTCGTGATATTGCCGATATCTTTCTGGGAACCGGGCTGGGGCCACGCAGTTATGCGATTATCGAGCAGGGCATGGTGTCTCGAATTATCGATGCTAAACCAGAAGACCTTCGAGTTTACCTGGAAGAAGCAGCAGGCATTTCCAAATATAAGGAACGTCGTCGTGAAACTGAAACGAGAATCCGTCATACGCGTGAAAATCTTGATAGGCTGAATGACCTTCGTGAAGAAATTGAGAAACAGCTGGCGCGTTTAAAGCGTCAGTCAAAAACGGCTGAACGTTATAAAAACCTGAAACAGGAACAACGTCGCTTTGAAGCCGAGCACCTGTTACTGCAACGAAATGAATTTAATGTAGAAATAACGCGTCAACAGCTAAAACTTGAGCAAGTAGAAACAGAAGTTCAATCGGCTATAGCCGAGGTACGTAAAACTGAGAAGTTGATTGAACTCGGGCATCAGCAGTTGACTTCTGCCAATGATAGCCATAATGAAGTTCAGGGAAAGTTTTATGCAGTGGGTGCAGAAATTTCAGCTCGTGAGCAGGAAATCAATCATCAAAAGAACCTGCGTGAACGTAATCAACAGGATTTGCAGAAAGTTACCCAGGCCGCCAATGAGTCTCATTCCATCATTCAAAGTGATGAAGCTAAACTGAAACAGCTGGAAATAGAACTCGCTGATGTTTCTCCTAAACTGGAAGGATTAAGCAAGGTTTATGATCAGGCTCAGCAGATGCAGGTTCAGGCTGAAAGCCAGATGAGCCAGTGGCAGGGGCGTTGGGATGAGTTTAACCAGCTTTATCATCAATCACATCAATCGGCTCAAGTTGAAAATAAGGCGATTGAACATATTGAACGCCAGATACTTCAGGCCGATCAACGCATTACCCGGCTGAATAATGAAAAAGAAAGCCTGGATATTCATTCATTCGATGCTCAGATAGAGGAACTGGATGAAAAGAGTCAGGCTCGTGAACAGGAAATTGTAACCAGTCAGCAGCATTTACAAGGCCATGCCGAATCCATATCCACTTTACGCCAGAATATAGATTTACAGTCTACGCAACTGGATGAATACCGCACACAGGTTCAAAATCAACGGGGCCGTTTATCGTCGCTTGAAACATTGCAGCAAAATGTACTGAGTGAAAGCAGTGATGAATTGAAACGATGGCTTGGACAACAACAGTTTAGTGAAAGCAAACGTTTAACCGAAACTTTAAAAGTGGATGCCGGTTATGAAAAAGCAGTTGAAGTGGTTTTAAGTCCTTTATTGAGTGCTTATTGTGTCGGCAATCAGAACCTCTCTGCATCTAGCCTGAATCAAATTTCTAATCAGGGTATTGCGTTAATAAACCAGGTTCCTGTCTCGACACATTTAAAATCACCCGACGGTTGGAAACCATTGACCGATGTGGTGAATGCCGGTTTTGATATGTCTGCATTGATTGGTCAGGTTTTTGTGTGTGAAGACCGTGCCGAATTAGAAAGCAGACAGGGTAGTTTGCTGGCCGAGCAACGATTGGTCAGTAAAGATGGTTTGTATTGTGGTCGTAATTGGTTAATTCAACTGGGCGATGAAAACGAACACAGTGGTTTAATTCAACGTGAGCAGGAAATTAAGCAGATCAAACAGCAACTGGACATGATCACTGAAAAAGCCATGTTGCTAAAGTCGCAAACTGATGGTGATAGGGAACGTTTACAACAGGAAGAAAAGACTCGCGATGAAGGGCAGAGAAAATTACAGCAGCTTCAACGCGAATTATCCGATATAAATAACCAGTTAACTCAGCGAAAGAGCCGGGCGGAACAGTTGGAAAACCGTTTTGCTACCCTGCAAAAAGAAGTAACGGAATTGTCGGCCTCGCAGGATGAGCAGAAGAATGACCTTCAGCAAACCACTGTTCGTCGTAATAGCGACCTGGAAATGATCAATCAGCTGGAAATGCAAAAAACCACGCTGGAACAGGAGCGGGATCTGTTTAAAGACCAGCTCAACAGTTCAAGGGAAAGTTTACGCACAAGTCGCGATGAGCAACACCAGGTACAGATGAAGTTGCAAAGCCTGACATCAGAGGTCAATTCAACGCGTTTTAATTTGCAGCGTATTGAACAGCAATCCTCACAATATAAAAGCAGGGTAGAAGAGCTTAAACAGACTGTTGAAGAAGCGAATGAGCCTTTAGAGCAACTGGAAGAAACTCTTCAGTTATTGCTGGCACAAAAATCTGAGATCGAAAAACAGTTACACGATTCTCAGGATCAGGTGACCGGGCTGGATACCGAGCAACGTGCGCATGAACGCCATCGAAATGAACAGCAACAGCGTGTTGACCTGGTTCGTTCAGAGCTTGAACAACAGAAAATGCAATATCAGGAAGTTGATATCCATCGCACCACTATCGTTGATCAATTAAAGAGAACCGAATTTGATGTTGAAGTCCTGGAGCAGGAGTTATCTGATGAAGCTGATATTCAGGGCTGGCAAAATCAGCTCGATAATCTAACTCGTAAAATCAATAATCTTGGCCCCATTAACCTGGCGGCGATTGATGAATACAATGAGCAATCTGAGCGTAAAGAATACCTGGATGCTCAAAATGAAGATCTGGTATCCGCTTTAACTATTCTGGAAAATGCGATCAAGAAAATTGATAAAGAAACTAAAGAGCGTTTCAAAGAAACTTTTGATCATGTGAACAGCAGAATGCAGGAGCGGTTCCCCAAGTTATTTGGCGGTGGACAGGCGCACCTGGAATTAACAGAAGATGATTTGTTGAACACCGGTGTCACCATCATGGCAAGACCCCCTGGTAAACGGGTAACCAATTTACAGTTATTATCCGGTGGTGAAAAAGCACTGACCGCTGTGGCCCTGATTTTTGCTATTTTTGAACTCAATCCATCACCATTTTGTATGCTGGATGAAGTCGATGCTCCACTTGATGATGCCAATGTGGGACGTTTCTGTGCCATGGTGCAGGAAATGTCTCAGCATGTTCAGTTTATTTTCATTACTCATAATAAAGTGACGATGGAACTTGCTCAGACATTAAATGGTGTCACCATGCATGAGCCGGGTGTATCACGTCTGGTAACCGTGAATATTGATGAAGCGGCCGCTTTGGTTGGAGAAGAATAAAGATGGATGCCACTGCGCTTCGATGGGTGCTGGGAGTTATCGGTGTTCTGTGTATAGTCGGTATTTATTTATATTCTTTATACCAAAGTAAACAACGCAGGCAAGCGTCTACTAAAACTTTTACTCACGAAGAAATTGAATCTGGATTTATCGAGGATGAAACATTAAGGCAGGAACTTTCCAATATCAATGCCATGCTGGATGATGATATTAATGAAAGTGAAATTAATGACATCAAAATTAACCCGGGGCTTGAAACGGAACCCAAAGCTGAATTTTCTGACAAAGCTGAAATTGAGTTGCCACGACTCGTCTGTGATTTATTACCCGACCACCGCATAGCCCATGTATTAAAACCTGTAGATGACCGGTTGTTAACTGCTCAGGAGCTGCGCAATGCTTTTACTCATGCCGGGTTTGAAATGAATGCAGAAAACAGGTTTAAACTGGAAGATAATCCAGATGCTCAGTTTCAAATTCTCAACTTAACCAGCTCGGGTTCTTTCCAGCAGATAAATGAAGATCAATTTAGTAGTCAGGGGCTGGTGTGCTGTATTAACTTAACCGAGTGTGCTCAACCGCTGGGTTGTTATGAAACCATGTTGAAAAAAGTGGATGAACTGGTGAGAATTCTCGAATTAAAAGTTTACAGTCAGGAGCTGGATTTATTGACCTTGCAGCATGTGACCGATATTCGTAATAAATTATTAGGCGAGTTACCCGCAAGTCAGAAAACTGAAGGTGAACTGAAAAGTGGTGAGTGAACAGGCACTACAGCAAATTAAAAGTTTACGGGATGAAATCAATCAACATAACATTGATTACCATGTGTTAGATGCCCCCCAGGTCAGTGATCAGTATTACGATCAATTATTACGCAAACTACATGAATTAGAAGTCGAATTCCCTGAGCTACTCACTTCTGACTCGCCGACTCAACGAGTGGGTGCTGAAGTTTCCGAGCAGTTTGAGTCGGTTCAACATGAAGTACCAATGTTATCACTTGATAATGCATTTGATGAAGATGAAATGCTGGCTTTCAATAAGCGTTTGAGTGATCTGTTAGCGGTAGATACTTCTCTGCAATATAGTGCTGAGCCAAAGCTGGATGGTTTAGCCGTTAGTTTACTTTATGTGCAGGGAAAACTTGTCAGAGCTGCCACACGTGGTGATGGCAGATCGGGTGAAAATATCACCACCAATGTACGTACCATTAAATCAGTACCGTTAAAATTAATTGGCGATAAAGTACCAGAGTTGCTGGAAGTCAGGGGCGAAGTGTATATGCCGTTGAAAGGATTTAATCAGTTAAATGATCGGCAACGTCAAAATGATCAAAAAGTTTTTGCTAACCCTCGAAATGCCGCAGCTGGTTCTCTACGTCAGTTAGACCCAAAAATAACCGCTTCACGCCCCTTAACATTTTGTAGTTATGCGATTGCCCAGCTAAACGGGGAAGTATTACCCGCAACGCAGTATGAGCAGATGTTACTGGTCAAGTCATTTGGCTTACCGATTAGTCCATATATTAAACAGTTAAGTTCTATCGAAAATTGTTCTGACTATTATCAGGAACTGGCGGATAAAAGAGATAGTTTATCGTTTGAAATAGATGGTGTGGTGTTTAAGCTCAATGATATTAAACAGCAAAACAAAACTGGATTCGTGTCACGTGCGCCGCGATGGGCTATTGCCAGAAAATTTCCTGCCCAGGAAGTCATGACAACGATACTGGATGTTGAGTTTCAGGTCGGTCGAACAGGTGCATTGACACCAGTGGCCCGATTAGATCCTGTCGAAGTGGGTGGAGTCGTGGTGAGTAACGCAACATTGCACAATATGGACGAAATTAATCGTAAGGATATTCGTATTGGTGACACAGTGATTGTGCGCCGGGCAGGAGATGTCATTCCAGAAGTTGTCTCTGCGGTATTGAAAGATAGAAAAGCCGATTTTAAAAAACCTGAAATGCCAGCTACCTGCCCGGTGTGTGAATCTGAAGTGATCCAGCAGGAAGGACAGGCTGCTTATCGTTGCACCGGTGGTCTGGTCTGTGCTGCTCAGCGTAAAGAAGCCATCAAACTCTTTGCCTCCAGAAAGGCGATGGATATTGATGGACTTGGAGACAAGCTGGTTGAACAACTGGTTGACCAGGGCTTAATCAACTCGATTGCTGATTTATTCTCATTGACTCTGGAACAGTTATCATCCCTGGATCGAATGGCTGAAAAATCGGCACAAAATTTACTGGATGCTCTTGAACACAGCAAACAGACTACTTTACCTCGTTTTATTTATTCTCTGGGCATTAGAGAAGTTGGTGAAGCCACGGCATTAGCACTGGCTAATTATTTTACTGAATTAGAAGCGGTGGAAAATGCTGATGAGGAAACTTTAATACTGGTTGACGATGTGGGGCCAGTAGTTGCTGCTAACATAGTTCATTTTTTTGATCAGTCAGAAAATGAGCAAGTTATCGAGACAGTAATCAAGGCCGGCTTACAGTGGCCACCAATAGAAAGAATTGAAGATATTGATTTACCGCTAAAAGGCACTACTTATGTCATTACCGGTACGCTGGAAAACTATAGCCGACAGCAGGCTGCTGAGATATTGAAAAAATTAGGCGCTAAAGTTAGTTCTAGTGTATCGAAGAAAACAACAGCAGTTGTAGCCGGTGCCAAGCCTGGCTCAAAGGTCGATAAGGCTAATAAATTAAATGTGACCGTGCTGGATGAAAAAGCATTCGACGAATTGACGGGGAATTAACATGTCTCAAAACTTAGATGTTTCAAGCAATAAAAAATATGTACTTGCTGTGTATATATTGCAGTCATTGTTTTTTATAGGCTTACTTTTTATGCCGATAGTTGGCGTAATTATAAATCATATCAAACAGGATGATGTCCAGGGTAGCTGGATGGAATCCCATTTTAAATGGCAAAAAAATACATTCTGGTATGGCCTTTTGTGGTATCTAATTTCATCAATTTTCTTTTGGATTTTTGGATGGTTAGTGTGGCTAGTTGCGACAATCTGGTATTTTTATCGTATAGCCAAAGGCTGGATATATTTCGCTGATGGTAAGGAGATGTATAAATAAGTTGGCAGTTGGCAGTCGAAAGTCGAAAGTCGAAAGTCGAAAGTTCGGATATAATTTTTGATTATGACTTATGACTTATGACTTATGACTTATGACTTATGACTTATGACTTACGAGTTATTGAGGAAATAGTGAATGACTGATAATGAAAAATGGCGCAAAAAATTAACGGATAATGAATTTCATATTTGTCGTGAAAAAGGTACCGAACCTGCGTTTACCGGTGAATTCTGGGATAAAAAAGATTCTGGCAGTTATGTTTGTAAATGCTGCGGTGAAAAGTTATTTGATTCTGATGGAAAGTATGACTCGGGTTGTGGCTGGCCTTCATTTTTCCAACCGGTAGATCATGAGTTAATTCGAACTGCAGTGGATAATTCATTGTCCCGAGTTCGCACTGAAATTATGTGTGAAAAATGCGGTAGCCATCTGGGACACGTATTTGATGATGGTCCTGAAATAACCGGACAGAGATATTGTGTAAATTCAGCATCGCTGAATTTTAAAGGTAAATAAAATTTCACCACGAAGAACACGAAGAACACGAAGAGTAAAATTTATAATTAAAGTAATTTTAGTATGAAAGCTAAACTATTTTTTTAAGTCAAAACAAATATTACATTTAAAACCTTCGTGAACTTCGTGTTCTTCGTGGTTATATATTTTTAAAGGTATACTTTATGAACGAATCTGAATTTATTGATTTAGCTGAACAAACAATGATCGACATTGAAGAAGCCGTTGAGCAATCTGGGGCTGAAATTGATTACGATACGATCAGTGATATTTTAACGCTGGAGTTTGAAAGTGGTAGCCAGATCATTATCAATAAACAGACACCTGCTACTCAGCTTTGGGTAGCTGCTCGCTCGGGTGGTTTTCATTTTGATTATGATACTGAAAGTTCAAGCTGGCGTCTGGACAGTGATAATAGCCAGGAACTGTTTGCCTGTTTAAGTCGCTACTGCACAGAGCAGGCTGCAGAACAGGTTGAACTCACTCGATAGTTCTGTATTTCTTGAATAATAAACGCAGGCAAAACCTACTACGCATTGTCAAAATATTTGGCACAATTATCATTCTGTCGATTTTATATGTGACAGTTGATTTTTTTATCAATGTTCCAACAGAAATTGCTACTGAGAAATTTCGAATACCTTTACCCGCTTTAGATACTGATCAGGTTTATTTTTTTAAAGGTGGGAATAAACAAGTTGTTATTATTCGGTACTCTGAAATATTAAAGCAACAACTCAAACTCGATCCTTTAACTCATCAGGCTTACTTTGTTGCTTATGCTTTGGGAACCTATTTAGAATGCCCTTTACAGGTTATTGAGGGTAAATACCTTAAGGAAAGCTGTAGTAGTGCCCGTTATGATTTTGCAGGCAGACCTGTTGACTCAGATAACTTCACTTCTTTAAGGGTTCCAGTTTATAATTTCTGTCCAGACTACTCCTGTATAAATTTAAGGTTATAAAACTATGCCATCATTCGATACTGTTTCTGAAATTGATCATCACGAATTAACTAATGCTGTGGATCAGGCAAACCGTGAAATCGGTACACGTTATGATTTTAAAGGATCAAATGCAAAAATAGATTTTTCTGGTTCTGATCTTATGTTTAACGGTGAGTCGCGTTTTCAATTGCAGCAAATGTTTCCAATTTTATTACAGAAAATGTCTAAACGAGGGTTGGATATAAACTGCCTGAAAATGGGAGAAGTGGTTGAAGCAGCCAAGTCTGCAAAACAGCCCGTAACCATGCAGGAAGGTATCGATAAAGAAATTGCACGCAAGATAGTCAAGTTGATTAAAGAATCAAAAATGAAAGTGCAGGCGGCTATTCAGGGAGAACAGGTAAGAATCACCGGTAAAAAAAGAGATGACCTGCAACAGGCAATGAAGTTAATGAAAGATGCTGATCTGGGTATTCCTTTGCAGTTTACAAATTTTCGAGATTAGAGTGAAAAATATTCACCACAGAGGACACGGAGGTTCACAGAGAAAGACAGTGAGGTTAATAATTAGATTTAAACTTAATATTATTTTTTAGATATACATGTTTTTTGAAGCAAAATACCATGCCTTTTAACTCTGTGAACCTCCGTGTCCTCTGTGGTTTAAATGGTTTTAAAAGTTATTAGTCAAATAAACATCAAAGCGAATAGTTTTTTCTTTATAAACAATATCTGGTTTTTTATCGCTTAAGGTTTTAGCGTGAATTGGTCTTTTTACTACCACTCGATATTTAGCTTTTTCTAACGCAATTTCAAATAACTCTTCTACATTCAGGTTATTGGTTAACAACTGTAATATCTGTAATTCTTTGCCGGGTCGAGCAGATGATTTATGGGCAGGGAACATGGGATCCAGATACAGACAGTCAGCGAAGCCAATATCTCTGGTGGATAAAAACTCAACACTATCATCATTGATGAGCTGTAAACGTTTGTACACTTCATCAGGATTATCGTGTTTGACAATCTTTAACAGAAAATTAAGGCTGTTAAAGATTAAAGAATTTTGCTCAACCATCGTTATATGTTGACCATGAGTGGCAAGAATAAAACTATCTCTTCCCCAGCCGGCGGTTAAGTCGATAATGCTATGAATTTCACGTTTTTTATTATTACAGGCTTTCAGTAATAACTGATTTTTCTGACTTGCCCTCTTAAGCAGTTTTGGGTCGGTTAATGAATGACTAAAACAGGTTTTCTGATTTTGAATCTGACAGCATAAAGCCAGGCTGTCATCCTCTATTTGAATTAAAAATTCCTCATCACTGTCATAGCTTTTGATTCGTTCAATAAGTTCACGAGCGTATTTTTTATGATAATGGCAGTGGTTTGCAATTTTAATCATTTTCTATCCCTGACGGCTGCTAGTAATGAGGAGGCTTCTCATCCACAATAGCTGATTCAGGTATTTGCTTTTTGAACTCCTTAACCTGATGTTTCAGCAGCTCCGTGGTAGCGGTCAGTTGATCAATTTCCTGAGCCTGACGGGTGACTACAGCATTTAATGATTCAACGGTATACTCCTGCTCAGAGAATAGTATTTCCAGTTTGTCGATTCGAGATTTCAGGTTATCAATATTCATTTTTATTTAATTCTGCTAGCCAGTTCTCATTTTAACACTACATATTCAATAATATAACAATGTCTGAAATTCTGTATCTGGTTATTCTGGGTTTTATCGTTTGGTTCTGGCGTGACAGTATGCAAGCTAAGGAGCAGGCAGTGAAAGCCAGTAGCCGGGCTTGCAAGCAGATAAATGCCCAGTTTCTGGATCAAACTGTCGTGTTAACAAAGCTCCGTTTATGTCGCGCTAGCTCTGGAACTATGGCATTATGTAGACTATATACTTTTGATTTTACTTTAGATGGTCAGGTAAGGCGAGAGGGCGTTATCACAATGAAAGGTCAACTGATCCTTGATTTGGTTCTCGATGTAGATCATTCATCAACATTACAATAAAAGAGTTACTTTAGGGGCTACAATGTCAGAATCTCAAATTCACACTATTAAAGAAATTGCTAAGAGAATATCAAGTGAAGATGATAGACGAAATAAATTAGCACACACTATCGATGAATTACTGGGTGAACGTCAGGAAGTACTTGTTGCTTATGTTGAATTGGCGGCACTAGAATCTGGCAATGCTCCACTAGATGAAGTTTTAACCAAACTCAAACGTTTTAATCAACGACTGGTGGATTATGCTGCTTTAGGGCATTTTGAAATTTACCAGCGTATTATGGATGGTAAAGAGCGTCGCGAATCCATTAAAGCCATTGCCAGTGAAATATACCCGGTGATCTCTCGTACCACTGACTATTTCGTAGAGTTTAATGATAAATATGAAGGTGCCGATGGCCGCGATAGTATCACCCCACTATCGGAAGATCTGTCGTTAATTGGCGAATCGATGGCGTCGCGTATTGAAAAAGAAGATAAGCTGCTCAGAGAAATGAGTGATCAGGTATTACTGCACAAAGGTAACTAGCCCGAATTTCTCATCAGATGGACGAGCACTCGCTAGCTCTTTGAATCAACAAGAAATTTTCCTCAGTCAGAAATACACACTGTTATTCCACTCCTTCGGGAAATCTCTTGTGAATCCAAAGCTCTGTGCGAGCATCTCATCCCCTGGTGAGAAATGCGGGCTAGCTTTTTTGGTCTTTTAAAACTGCAACTATCCAGAAAAACCATCCGAGCATAAAGAATATCCCTCCGACAGGTGTCATCATTCCGAATTTGGTGATGCCTGTCAAAGCAAGCAAATAAAGACTTCCAGAAAATAATAGAATACCCAGCATTAAAAATAATCCAGACATAGTCACAAATTGGGATGACTTTAACCGTTCACTCCATATTCCCAGTCCAGTTAAGCCCAGTGCATGATAAAAGTGGTAATCCGTAGCCGTACTCCAGGTTTGAAGTTGCTTTACACTTAATACGGCCTTTAAAGCATGTGCTCCGAAGGCACCGAGCGCCACTGCCAGTATCATAAAAACAAGTCCGCTTATTAGAAAAAACCGAGGGCTCAATGTCTGGATTTCCCTGAAATATAATTGATTATATTTTCAGTGGTTCCATCGACCAGTTTTTGTCGGGCCTGATGAGTTCCCCATGCGTTATGAGGTGTAATGATTAATTGTGCTAAACCGGCTGTGATTAGAAGATCATCTGGAAGTGGTGGTTCCTGTGACAGGCAGTCCAGTCCTGCACCTGCTATCAAACCGGCTTTCAATGCTTTTAGCAGATCGACTTCATTGATGATGCCTCCGCGTGCAGTATTGATAATGTAAGCAGATTTTTTCATTGTTTCAAATTCTGCCATTCCGATCAGATTTTCACTTAAATCAGTCAAAGGGCAATGTAGACTAATGAAGTCGGACTGTTTAAGAATATCATGCAGAGGAAGGCGTCCTGTTTGCTCAGTATCAGGACAGCTGATACTTCTGGATATTAAAACCTTCATTCCAAATGCTATAGCCAGATTTTCAACAGCTTTAGCAATGTGACCGTAGCCGATTAAGCCGATGGTCTTATCCTGCAATACCTGAATAGGGTGGGATAACAAACAAAACTGATCTTGATTTTGCCATTGTCCCTGTTTGATATCCTGCTGATACTTTAGAAAACTACTGCTTAAAGAAAGTATAAGCATCAACACATGTTGGCTGACGGAAGCCGCAGCATAGTCTTTTACATTACAAACTTTAATGTTGTGATCAGCTGCGGCCTGAAAATCAATGTTATTGGTGCCTGTTGCAATGACGCAGATAAGTTTCAGTTTTGGTAACTGCTCTATCTGAGTTCTTTCAAGTTTAACTTTATTGGTAATAATTATTTCAGCGTTCGAAGCTCTGCTGATGACCTCATCGGCAGAACTTCGATCATATAAAGTTAATTCGGTAGCGGTTGTGATTGCTGATAAATCGAGGTCATTGCAATCAATGCTAAATTTATCGAGAAATACGCAGACAGGATGCATAGAATTAACTTTAAAAAAATTAAAATTACTTATCAGGGAAAACTATTGTGGCTGATTCATGTAATTGTTGCATTATTTTACTGATCTCTTCGGCTGCTATTTTTGAGCTGAGTTCTTTGCTGACTGACTCGAAAGTAGGTGGTTCAGCAGCTCTGGTATCGTTTAGGTTAATGATGTGCCAGCCAAACTGACTTTTTACTGCAAGCTTTGTGTACTGTTTTGGTTCCAGCTTCATTGTGGCTTCAGAGAAAGGTGGGACCATATCTGAAGGTTTAAACCAGCCAAGAGCTCCACCGCTTTTGCCACTGGGCCCGGTAGAAAGTGTTTTAGCCAGTTCAGTAAATACCGCACCACCATCCAGTTTTTGAATAATACCCTTTGCTTCTTCTTCGGTTTTTACCAGAATGTGGTTAGCGTTGTATTCTTTTGCCTGGTTACCTTCAACGTAATCTTTGTTATAGCGAGCTTTTAAGTCTTCTATAGTGACTTCAAGTTTGAGTAATTGTTGTTGCAGGTAATGGGTGGCGATAAGACCAGAAGTAGATCGTTTGATTTCTAATACAAGCTCATCGTTTTTCATTAGCCCTTCATTTTTTGCAGCCTGAACCAGCAACTCAACATTGATTATTTCCTGCAAGGCTCGTTCAGCGGGAACCTTCTGGCTTAATTTGGAGATGAAATAGTTTAATTCTGCTTCACTGACACCCACACCGTTAATGGTAGCGATTGGCTTTGAAACGTCAACAGTGCTTTCTGCAAAACTAAATGCTGAGTAACTTAGTGCTAAAGCAGACAATATTAATATTCTTTTTTTCATAGTTATTTCCGAAATTTTATTATTTAAATTAAAAATTTACCACGAAGCTCACGAAGAGCACGAAGGTTAAAAAATTAGAGTACAAGTCGTTTTATTCCTTGTTTTAGTATCCTTGGTATTGAAATTTATCAGTAGACCAGTTTTTATCTTTGCAAGTTTCATAATATGTCAAAATTTGGGCTTCATGAATTTGCTGGAGAGAATCTACACTTTTTAATTCAACAATAAAACTATCTTCCACTAATTGATCTATACGATAACCACAATCTATATGAATTCCTTTATATTTAACAGGCAGTGTTATTTGGGTAATGCAGTTGATATTGTTCTCTCTTAATTCATGTGTAAGACATTTCTCATAGGTAGATTCCAGTAAGCCCGGGCCTAACTCTCGATGAACCTCGATTGCACAGCCTAATATCTTCTTTGACAGTAGTTCAAATTCCATTTCATTATCTCCGTTTTTCCTTCGTGAACTTCGTGTTCTTCGTGGTGAATAGTGTTTTCTTAAGGCAACACCTTATTAAAAGGTTTCACTTCAACTGATTTATATACTGATGTCTTTATATAAGGATCATCATTAGCCCATTCCTGAGCAGCTTCTAAAGAATCAAACTCTGCAACTATTAAACTTCCTGTAAAGCCAGCTTCACCAGGCTCCGGGTTATCGATTGCGGGGTTAGGACCTGCAAGTATGAGTCGTCCCTGATTTTTAAGTTCAATCAGGCGGGCAACATGATCCGGCCTGGCGGCGAGGCGGTCTGTTAGGCTGTTTTCATTATCGGTGCCGACAATACTGTATAACATGGTTAATTATTCTCTTTATTAGAAGGGTCAGTGCCTTCCTGAGGAAGGTAACGCGCTAAATAAAATGACTGGCCGATGACGAAAATCAGGGTGAAACCCATCAGCCCAAATAATTTAAAGTCTACCCATATATCTTCACTGAAGTTAAAAGCGACGACAAGGTTGGCAACACCAGAAAAAATGAAAAATCCAATCCAGGCTAAATTCAACTTTTTCCAGACCTGTGGGTCGTCTATTTCCAGGGCATGCCCCATCATGCGTTGAACCAATGGTTTGTTCCCGATAAATTGACTGCCAAAAAATACAGCAGCAAATAACCAGTTAATAGCAGTAGGCTTCCACTTAATAAACAGGGGGTCTTTAAAGTATAAAGTGGCTCCTCCAAATACCAGTAATAAAACCAGAGTAATGATATGCATTTTTTCAACCCGTTTGGTCATGGCTACTGTTAACATGACCTGTACGATGGTCGCCAGAATAGCCGTCAGTGTTGCCAGATAGATCGCATGCTTTGATTCACCCGGCTGCATATTCATAAAAGGGAAGATGTTGTTGATTGAAAGTATCAACTCATCGGGTAAATCCAGGAAAAATTTATAAATAATAAAGAATAGTAAGATCGGAAAGAAATCGAATAACTGTTTCATTAAAGGTATAGATTATTTAAGGAAGCGGGATGATAACATAAGTAAACTCAGCTTCGACGTTTCATCAGTTAATTGCCATTAGGATTTTCACCACGAAGAACACGAAGATCACGAAGGTTTTTATTATGTAGAAGTAAACTTAATCGGTAAGGAGACTAATGACTTATTAACTGGATACCTTTGACAATATTTTTTTCATCTTCGTGCACTTCGTGTTCTTCGTGGTGAAAGTTTTTTACAGGGATAATGCCTTGCGCTAAGACATTGCGAATAAGGCAATGTGTTAAAATGATACATAAAAAATCTAAAAGGACATCCATATTGGAAAGTTAAACCAATAATTTTAATTAAATCACGCTTGAAGTTGTATAAAAACAACGTCTGAGCAAAGGTTTGTGATGTTGTTCACGTTTAATTTGTATCAATTTTCAATTATTTGTTGTTTTTTTGTAAATACCTGTTGCATAAATATAATTCGGGTGTATTATCGCAGCACATCTGAAGAGTTACATGGATCTTCTGAAAACAAAATTTTATTTTTTAAACTTACTTAGGTATTTAATATGAAAAAATCTCCAATTATCGCTGCTGCAATCGCTGCAACTATCGCTGGTTCAACTTTTGCTGCTGACACTACTATCTACGGAAATATCCGTCTTGAAGTTGTTAACCAAACTGACCTGAACATGGATTCTTCAAAATTAGTTGTTGGTTTTAAATCTTCTGAAGACATGGGTAACGGAATGACTGGTTTCATGCACATGGAACTTGAGCATGATGATGCAAATGAAGAAGTTTCTGGTTGGACTAATGATAAGTCATACGTTGGCCTGAAAGGTGATTTCGGTCAGGTGACTTTAGGTCGTCAAGCTGATGCAGCTGGTTTTGCTTGTGGCGGAACTGATATCTTCACTAAAGTTTCTGGTCAAGCTTGTGGCGCTGGCGCTATAAATGGCGGACTGGATAACGCTCTGGTTTATACTGGTGGTACTGGTAATGTAACTTTCGTTCTGGGTGCAACTCTTGACGGAACTCAAGATCAAGCTGGTGATAACACTATTATTGCTGCTAAATATGCTGCTGATAACTTCTCAGTTGGTTTTCAAATGACTTCTTTTGACATCGTTCGTGGTGGCGAGTCTCAAAGCGTAATTGGTGGTACTTACACAATTAACGAAATGCAAATTGGTGCGACTCTGGCTAACGATGGTAACGAGTCTGCAACTGCAATCGCTCTGAAAATGCCTTTAGCTGGTGGTTCATTTAGAATTGGTATGGATACTGGCGAAGATGCTGGTGTAGCTGATACTACCCACGTTCAATTCACTAAGAGCCTGTCTAAGTCTGTTTACACTGGTGTTGAATTCGCATCTGTTGATGGTGCTGACGACGACATGCTTGCAGGTTGGATCGGTATGAAGTTCTAATTTAGTTTTTAACTAAATATAGATAAAAAGGGTGCCTTAGGGCACCCTTTTTTTATGCCTGCAGTATTTTAATTTTGATCGGCTGGATTGGTATCTCTGCTTAACAGTTTGACATTTTCTTTCCAGAAGTTACTAACTCCGCTTTGAATGCCAACATCTTGAAAAGCGCTTCCTACTTCTGGTTGACTTCCGGTTCTGTCAACCTGGTAATAAGCAAAAGCACTTGAGTCATTAGGGTTTGACGCTCTTTCCAGTAATGCCCCGTTTTCTTTCCAGAAGTTACTAGAACCAGATTGAATGTTATTTCCTGTAGCGCTACCTACTTCTGGTTGACTTCCAATACTTCCATTATAGCTGGAAGAGAAATCACTAGAATCATTGGGGTTTGATGCTCTTTCAAGTAGTTGAGTGTTTTTTGCCCAGAAGCTGTTATTTCCTGACTGGTAGCTGCTGGCTGCAAAAGTAGAACCTGATAAAGCCAAAGATAAAATGATTACTGTAGTCGTTAAAGTTTTCATATTGTTTCTCCAATAATTTAAAAAAGTTTGGGTCATCCTTGCTTGTTGCCATTCCGTTATGGGTATATAGAGTTGCCTCTTTGGCAATAGTTCTGGATGTATTGTTGCAATATTAGCAACTATAAGTTCTAGCAAAATATTGAACTTTTTCAATATTTATGGAGAAGAGATGTGAGTAGCTTGTATTCGGTTTAATTTAAAACAGAATTGTAACTGCT
>Ga0066608_1000070_pt1 | contig 63108 bp, 37 predicted proteins | sample SaaInlV_DNA_135m_FD_60377 | JGI IMG/M metagenome (GOLD analysis project Ga0066608, IMG submission 60377) | Marine microbial communities from expanding oxygen minimum zones in the Saanich Inlet - SI075_LV_DNA_135m | ecosystem: Environmental > Aquatic > Marine > Unclassified | place: British... | reverse complement strand
GCTGTTTTGCTTGACCAGGGCAGGTATAAAGTTTGGTTCAATGGTGTGCCCTCGGTTGATAGCACATTTCGGATTGGCTATGCTTCAATGGAACCCGTTGCAACGGATCCCGGCTATACTGAAATACCTCAAAGCTTTATGCTGAGCCAGAACTACCCCAATCCTTTCAATCCCATGACCCATATCAGGTATTCATTGCCCAACAATGGAGATATTCGCCTGGTCGTCTATGATTTGCTTGGTAGGGAGATCGTTGAGTTGGTGAATGAGTTCAGAAGTGTAGGAAACTATGCAACCACCTGGTACGGAATTGATAGAAATGGTAATCAGGTGAGTACGGGTGTCTATTTTGCCCGGCTTGAGGCGGGCCGCAACGTGGATGTTATCAAGATGCTTTATCTAAAATAAGATTGTTGGCTTAAAACAAACAATCCTCCACAAGCCAATAGCCTGACGGAGCCCCCGCGTATTAGTGGGGGCTTCTTATTTTCAATGCCCACCTTCAAGCTCATAGTTCAATTCACCTGCCTTAATGTCTATTTTCAGCAGGTTTTCTTCTGGAGGGAGTGGGCAGGTAGCATATGGTGAAAAGGCACAGGGCATATTGTATGACTTATTGAAATCAATTATGGTAATCCCATTTTCATCAGCAGCTGGAATCACCAGGAAACGCCCCGCTCCGTATGTGCTTAGTCCGTTGGTAGCATCTCCAAAAATGATGAAGTAGTTTTCATCACCGGGATCGCCCAGTGGGGTTAGAGTGAGCGCCTGTCCATTTATCTCAAAATGCAAGATTCCAGGAGTAGAGCCAGGACTGGTATCACCGAGAACATTCACAATATCAACAGTCCGGGTGGTGTCGAATGTTTCCAAAGTAGCAGGAACCATCCAGCTGCTATCGATTGGGAATAATTCGGTGGGTTTGAAATTAACAAAATTGGGATGCTGGGAATCTCTCAAACGAACACCTGTGCGTTCACCTCTCTGAATGATATACCAATTCAGATTACCCCAGCTGAGCATATCTGGTTCCCCCTCACTATCTTTTCTCAGAGAAAATTCTGTTACGAGCGTATCGTTGAGATGAATCTTGATACCCTCAGCCACTCTAATAGAGACATTGCCACTATCTAATTGCAGAACTCCCATATATCCTGGAGTATTGCTTCCAGGAAAGACAAGCTGGTTATTCGCATCACTTCCGAACCGGTTGTCACCTTGTTCTAACCAGAATAAACCTGCCAGAGTCAGCCAGCCGTCAGGTTGGTTAAGCCTTTCATTTCTTGATTGATGCCAGTCCTGGATCTGATTCTCATAATCGGATACCGTGTCACCTTGCTCAGGTAAAGTTGATACACAGTTTGACAGTGTAAAAACGATCGTCATCACAAATATTTGAAATCTCATATATGCTCCATTATTAAAGCCTAACAAATCTTCTTATTCAAAAGGCAATTATACTCCAGCTAGTTAATCTAGAAATTGATATCAACAACTAAGATTCCATTGAAACTAAGTCGACGATTCGTTCAATCAGGTGAACGAGTAATTGTTCATTAATAGGAGATAGACTTTTTTATTGATGATAATAGCGGGTCACTACTGTGAGTTTCTGAAACATTAACAAAATCAAGTATTTACAATGTTGCGTATTGTTGTAAGCTTACAAGACTGATTACAATTTTGATATTCTGATAGTAAATGTATTCCAGGTCACAGTTGAATTAAGGATATTTAGCGCTAAAACGAGGAACAAGTGAGTTAAAATAGGAGAGGTTAAATTAATGATATTTAATATGATAACAGGAATAAAGTAAACTGAATATTTCGAATAAATCGCGTGGTGAAAAAACGGTCCAACACGTTAGAATTAATTCTGATTCCGTTGAACTCTATTGAGTGACGCTGTAAATTCGGTGCGTGCCAATATGAATGATTATTTTGAAAAGGGGACAGCCATGAAATTTAAACGATTAATGATGGGGATATTAAGTCTCATGATGGTCACCAGTATTAGCGCTCAAATACCTGATCTGGTATTACAAGAGAGCATTGATACTGACTATATCAATTATCTAAACTCCAAAGAAACAGAATGGGAAGCCCAGGTGGCCGTTGGTGGTGATGATGCCGCCACGATGAAAGCCTATATAGGCCTGGCTGCTCTATCCTTAGCCTGGACCCATATTGATGCTGATACTGCTTTCGGCGATCTCGAATTGTGGGCTGATTCTATTGAAACCAATCTTGATTCAGTCTTCATGCGAATAGAAGACGACATTATTCCGATGCTCGATCCATGGGAAATGGATCCTGTACTCACAAATCTGACGAATTTTTTTAATAATGGAGACTATGAGTCCTTTAGGGATTTCATTGACGACATGGATGAGACACTAGGCAATTATTTTGAAAATGTTGGCATGACCCTTGAGAATCTGGCGGATGATATCGATGGTAATTTCATGGATCCTGATTTCGGTCATATGATTGACTCGGTTTATAATCATGAAGCTGATTTTGAATTCTCCATGCAGATCCTAGCCAGTGACATTTCTGATACAGTATTCGTTGTTGATCGCGAATTATTTGACCATTTCCACGATCTCAGTGAAATAGGCGATTCAATAGGAATCAATATGGAGAATTTCGGAAATTATATGGATTCCATCATGATGGTGTACGATGGTGATGTTATGCCTGGGATTTCTGAACTGCGCAGTGGACTGAATGGAATGACTGAGTTATTGGACACCGTCCGAGTGATTTTTGACGAACAACCATTCGGCCCATTTGAAATCGATACGGCTCCCATTGATTCACTCCAAAGCGCTATTGCGGAACTAGATACGCTACTGGGTGGTAAAGCCTACGCAATTGGTCCTGATATAGAGGGCAAGACAATCGTTCCTCTGGCTATAATTCAAAACATGCCTGATGGGAAAATCGTCGATGTGTATTGGGACTTTTACAGATCAACCACACTTGAGCTCTACACTTTTGGTGGAATTTTCCCAGATGGTTTGGACGCTCAGACTTTAGATCTCATTTCAAGAGATTTAGTGATGAACAATTGGGATGATGATGGTGCACTCGACCAGCGTCTGATAGCTCTGAAATTAGCATGGGAAGCTGAATTGCTTTTAGATCCTATAGACCCTGATGCACATCTGGGATTGGCGGGGATTATGGCCTACAATATGATGAACGATTACGGCGAGACCTTTGACGATATTTTTCGATTATTGGAAGTTGGTCGAATTGACAGCCTCACATATCTGTATGATTGGGCCAGTGTAGACTTTTTTAGCGATCTGGAAGATATGCAGGATCATATGTCCTACTTTACTGAAGCAGATGCCTCCACCCACTTCGTCGTGCTGGTGAAAACCGAGAGTGATGAGTTAGGACCCTATCTGATTGGATCTAACAGTCAGTTTGAGATTGTTCATATTCCACGGGTTGCTGTTGCTGCACTACAGGTGGAATTAGAAATTCTCCAGGGAACAGCAGAACTGATCGTGGATGTAGTCACACAAGTCTATGATAATCTCGATGAAATCTTTGTCCTCAACCTGGATCCCAGTGTGCTGGATTTTAGCAATATTGACGATGAAATGGATCTGATTCTCATGCTTGAAGAATCGAATCCAAATTTCCTGACTCTCACTGATTATGGAGTGGAGCAATTTATTCAATTAGGGGATGATCTTGAGGAAGCTCTGTCTACCATCAATGAGTTCTTTGAGCTTATGGTTGGCTTAGCAAATGCTATGCAACCCTATGACGATGATTTTGGTATGGATGGTCTCTCCTTTATTGAAGACATGGAGGAAATGGAGACGATAAGCTTTGATCTCTGGCAGGACTTTGCCTTTCCTGATTCTATGGTGTGGATGGATGATGAACGGGTCAACTTTTCTGCCTGGTTTGATAATCCACCAACCAGCTTTCTGCTCATGTGGCGGGGACAGGTCTTTGGGAATGATCTATCCTGGGGTGGTCTCTTCCCGGACCGCTTTATCACGGATATAGCTCCTGTACCAGCTGCATTGCCGGAGACCTTTGTGGTCCACGCAGCCTATCCAAATCCCTTCAATCCTGTGACCAACATTCGCTTTGACCTGCCTGCCGATGGTATGGTCAATGTCAGCATATTCAATATTCGCGGTCAACAGGTTGAAACAATAGTTCAGGAAGAATTGGCTGCCGGCCAACACATTATTCCCTGGTCTGCTGCAATGCTACCATCGAACCTGTATTTCTATCGTGTTCAATATGGTGGTCAGACTAGTACGAATAAGGTTCTATTGATAAAATAGAAATCTAATCAGCTTGAATTTCAAAACATACAAGAGGAAGAAGCAGAGTTTCTTCCTCTTGTTTTATATGGTCTTTACCTCCTTCGCAAGTGCACAAGATTTCTACGAATTGTTGAACAATACCCTGGATCAACCCACTTTAACCAGAATGAACCTGGCTGACCTCCAGCAAACCCGCTTAAAACTTTCAAGCGCATATTCCTATCAGGATTATTTCCGAGAGCAATTATCAGGCAAAGACACCCAGTCACTTTTTGGTGAGGCTGCCATTGTTAATCTGCATGCCGTAAACGCCAGAAGAAGTTTTAAATATGGAGCTGTTATCCAGATTCAGGAGCGACGCAAAAATTATTCTAACCTCAATGCAGATATACTCTTAAATGCAGATTATCTGAATGAAGAGCACGACTTCGACTTACAATTGGCTTGCGGTAATGAGAGGATGATATGGGGTTTAAGAATTGACCAGCAGGGTACATCATTTGGCGTTCCCATGCTGATAAATGAATATCCCAGCTCTGAAGATTCTCAGATGAATCGTTACTTCCTTGATTGGTTGGAACCCAGTTTTGGAAATGAATTTGACGCCCATGGTGAGTTTAATTTGAATGGACTACAGACCTATTCCAGCTTGTCCCTGGGATCAAATCTGATTGTGAATCTCAATTACAGAGTCTCCGAAACCAGCTTTACACCCGTTATAGATTATTCGAATAATTCCAATATCGATGAGTTGAAGGGTGATCGTCAGATAGTTTTTGATGGAGCCAACGTCAATCAGTTCCTGGAGTTAAGCCTGGAAAGTCCACAATGGTCATTTAAACCGACTTTGACCCTACAAAAGAACAATGCTGACCTGACTATTGAGAATCCACTCCCTGAGGGTGTTATCGATGATTTTCCAGAATTGGGATGGCTTGAATTCAGTCGAAGGGGTGCTGCATTTTCTATTGAAAGCCAACTTGAAAATCTGGAGCTGGAACTTGGTGTTGGATATTCCCAATGGGACGCAAATACTGATATGAGTACCCCGGTGTTGGGACGTTATTGGTTTATTCCTATTGCTCATGCAGCTCAATTGCATATTTCTGGAAAAAGTATCTCACAACATCTGGGCTTCTACCGTGAACTATTCAATCGAGGAATTAGCGTGGATCTGATTGCAGGATACCAACACGCTTACTTTGATTTTATGGTCACTGGTGAAGCTGAACTTGAATTCAATATCCGCTCTATTCCCATCCATGATCCCTTGCAATTCCATTTGCATGTCATTTCTATAGGAGTTCCCATAGTGTACAGCTTCAATTCCTTTGCGCTGCACTATGAAATTAATCAGGTGCTCCCCTGGCTAAATCGAGTGGACGAGAGCCCCTTTAATTTTGAAGGAGGGTATCAGCCTGACCGAAAAGTGCGAGGCGGAGGTCAACATATGATTGCATTGAGCTATACGTGGAGGTAGTTTTCATATCCTGCGAATCCAGTGTGTCCTTGAGTATCTTTCTGTCAACACAAGCAGGGGCGTTTAGCATCACTATAAAATGGATCAATTGTGTTAGATATGTGCTGGGACTAATTCACCCAAATGGACTGGGTTTGAAGCTACTCAACAGGTAATCCTTTGATAATAGCATATTAAAATTAGTTTGATTAAACCAGACAAGTTATTTTGGATACATGCTTAAAAATTCATCGCTGCCTGCGGTCATCATGATTCAGTCGTGCGCAGATAGATCGTAGAAATTAGAGGAATAATTCATAACCTCTGACGGAATAACAAATGGGGAGGTCCTATGGGTAAACCAAGAGAACTGCTTGTTGTCGCTTTAATGGCGGGTGGGTTATGCTCGTGCTCTGTGCAGAAAATGGCCATTAACTCAGTTGCTGATGCGCTCTCTGGCTCAACTTCAGGTGTATTTGCAACAGATGATTTGCCTGAGTTTGTGGCCGAGGCCGTTCCTTTTGGACTCAAGCTGAATGAAGCCATACTGGAACAAACCCCTGAACATAAAGGATTACTACTGGCCCTTGCTTCTGGATATGCCCAATATTCCTATGCATTTGTTCAATTACCGGCTGACACCTTGACACCCTGGAATCTGAAACGCTCAAAAGAATTAAAATCATATGCGAAAAAGTTATATCTCCGTAGCCGCTATTATGCGTTCCGAGCCATTGAAGTCGATTCACCCAACTTTAAAGCTAATCTATTTGATCAACCCGATCTCACGCTGGAACAAATGACTGTTGAAGATGTGCCCACCCTCTATTGGCTGGGTCTTTCCTGGATGGGAGCTATTTCTATAACAATGGCGGATTTGGAATTGTTAGCCCAACTGCAATATGCAGATAAAATACTTCAGAGATGTCTCGAACTGGATGAGAGTTATGGCGAAGGAGCGCTCCACGAATTCTTTATTACCTACGATGGGAGTCGTAATGAAGCTATGGGCGGAGGTGCTGAAAAAGCGAGAGCACATTACCAGCGGGCTTTGGAGTTAAGTGGAGGTAAGAAGGCGAGTCCTCATGTGGCTCTGGCTACAACTGTCGCCATACAAAACCAGGATGTTGAAGCCTACCGCAGTCTGCTTAGTACAGCACTGGCAATCGACACAAATGCCTATCCCCAATACAAACTTGAGAATACTATTGCCCAAAGAAAGGCTAATTGGTACCTCAAAAATGTGGGTGATTATTTCTTGATTGACGATGGGGAGGACGACAATGATTAACTTGCGTAGATATTTAGTCTTATCAATACTTATACTCACTGCCTCAATGGTTTGGTCACAAACCATTAAACTAGGAACTCTGGCACCTGTGAGTTCACCCTGGCATGACACCATGTTGACCCTGGGAGAAGATTGGAAGGAAATTTCCGACGGTGATATAAAAATAAAGCTATACGCTGGCGGCATTCTAGGGGATGAAGCTGATATGGTACGTAAGATGCGTATCGGTCAACTACATGCAGCAGCGCTTACAATTGAAGGCCTCATGTATATCATCCCTGAATTCGATGTGTTGCGCATGCCCATGATGATTCAAACCGACGCAGAACTCAATCACGTTCGTGATGAGCTATCAGATTATTTCCGTGATATGCTGGAGCAAAGAGGTTTTGTACTTTTATCCTGGAGTGATGCAGGCTGGGCACATCTTTTTACAAATGCGCCGGTGGTCTACCCTGAGGACTTAAACAAAACCAATCAGATTTTATTTATCTGGGCAGGAGGATCTGGAAAAAGGGGTTGGATGGATGCTGGTTACAATGCAGTTGAAGTTGCCGCACCAGACATATTCATGTCACTCCAAACGGGTCTAATCACCACCGTCACAACCACCCCAATTATAGCTCTGAGCTATCAATGGTTCCCCGCGGTTCCATTCACAACAGATTTGAAGGCAGGTCCATTGCCCGGCGCCATTATTATCACAAAGAAGAAATGGAATAAAATTTCCAAAGCATATCAACCCGAAATTCTAGAAATATCTGCAAAACGAGGGAAGGCACTTTCGGAAAAAATTGTTGACCTTGAAAGTGAAGCTATAAAAGTGATGCAAGAAAATGGACTCACTCTTTTGCATGCCCCAGATGATGCCAGGGTAGAATGGCTAGAAATGGTCGAGACACATATGTACCCAGAAATTCTTGAGACAGAAGTTCCTGAAGCACTTTATTTGCAGGTCAAGGATATCCTGCAAGCGTTTCGCAAGCAGCAGCAAGATTAGTATATGAATCTGTGGTCCCGCGGTAAAAGCTCTATTACTTACGCAGAGAATGTGACCATTGCAGTATGTATGCTACTCATGGCTGCTTTTCCAGTAATCGAGATATTATCCAGAACATTCGGTGTTTTTGGAATTGTTGGTTCTACAGACTATACCCGACATTTGACACTTATTATCGGATTGCTTGGAGCCATTATAACCAGTCGTGAGCAGCGCCATCTCCATATTCACGCTGTGGTAGAATACATCCCTGATAACATCCGACCCCTGGTTACATCAATCATTAAGGGTATTACCATTACCGTTAGTATTGGGCTGGCCTGGGCTGGTCTGAAATTCATTCAGGCTGAATACTATTCACCGACCAAGATCGGCCAATTGATACCCATTTGGATTGTGTTGATTGTCATACCTGTAGGCTATCTCGGAGTAGCGCTGAGAGAGTTTTTTACGATGAAAGATGTGAAAGGACAAATTGTTGCGCTAGGAATATCAACAGTCCTCATCCTTTTTACGTGGTGGGTGTCCCCAGAAACAATATCGATGCTCATCATTCCTATTATCGGTGGATTTTTGTTAGCATCAATTGTAGGCTTACCCATTTTCGCCTGGATCGGTGGCATAGCTCTGGTACTATTTCTGGCCGAAGATATATCCATCGCTGCCATCTCAGTTGAAACCTACCGTATCGTAGCCTCACCGGTTTTACCAACCATCCCACTATTTACATTGGCTGGATACATGTTGGCGGAGGGAGGTGCAAGTAAGCGAATTGTCGAATTATTCAAACATCTATTAGGATGGCTACCGGCTGGACCAGCTATAGCAACCGTTTTTGTATGTACTTTTTTCACCACCTTCACTGGCGCATCGGGAGTGACCATTCTAGCCGTAGGTGGATTATTGTTACCTGTATTACTCGCTTCCGGATTTGATAGAAGTTTTTCAATAGGGTTGGTCACGGCCACAGGGAGTCTTGGATTACTTTTTCCACCTGCCTTGCCGATCATTTTTTATGGAGTCATCTCCCACACCCCTATTAACCAACTTTTTGTGGCAGGTGCCATTCCAGGTTTACTCCTTTTGCTTGGTGTTTCAGCCTATGTCTGGTTCCGAAGTACACGTATGAATATCAAGAAGTTACCTTTCAACAGCCGGGGTGCCTGGCAGGCTGTGTCACATGCAAAATGGGAATTGCTGATCCCCGTCATCGCATTGGGTGGAATATTTAGTGGAATTATGACACTGGTGGAGACGGCTGCAGTAGTGCTTTTGTACATCATTGTAATCGGAACTTTTGTTCACAGAGATATTCGAATTAAGGGTCAATTGCTGGAAGTCTGTGTAAAAAGTTCAATTTTGATTGGTGGTATTTTAATTATTCTAAGCGTCTCCATGGGCTTCACCAACTATCTGGTCGATGCTGAGATCCCATCCAGAGCGAGCACATGGGTGACAGCCAATATTGATAGCAGAATTACATTTCTTCTATTTCTCAATCTATTTCTATTAGTCGTTGGGAGTCTGATGGATATTTTTTCAGCGACTATGGTTGTCGTTCCAATTATCATCCCCATGGCAGCAGCATTTAATGTGCATCCATTACATCTTGGGATCATCTTTCTGGCAAATCTGGAACTCGGATATCTCACACCCCCTGTAGGAATGAACTTATTTTTATCAGCCATACGCTTTGATCGACCTCTGCCAAAGGTGTATCGGGACACTCTGCCATTCTTTCTTTTGCTTCTGGTCATGGTACTCGTTATCACTTATGTACCTGGCTTGGTACTGTGGTTGCCGGGAGTCAATTAAACGATGTGAATGCCTTTTTGTCAGTGGATCTAAATCGATCACAAAAAATGGAATAGTAATAAATTTGATTCATAAAAGTCTACGCTTTTTTATTAAACCATTCCTAGATAGTAGTATGAATCGATGTTCGTCATCCTGAGCGGAGTCGAGGGACAGAAGGCTCGGATGAGGGATACAAAAATAATCGACATTACGAATAACTTGAGCCAGTTTAATATACTCTGAATATGAAAGCGTTTTTAACTCCAAAAAGCACCTACGAAATTCCGCTATTAAACGGCTTACGCGGTGTTTCCGTGATGATGATATTAATATATCATTGCTTCATGCTACCTGTGCTGGTGCTCTATCGGGACAAGCCCGTATTGTTACATCAATATTTAAATCAGATTCCAGACTATCTGCTTTTCGTATTCGGTTTTGACAAAGCTGTGGACATATTTTTCATATTGAGTGCTTACTTACTATGTTCTCAATTGTTAGCAGAATACTCCAGAACATCGGGAATCCAATTAGGTCAATTTTACATACGAAGATTCTTCCGCATTATGCCCATTTATCTTTTTGCGTTGGTGCTTTATTCTCTGTTTGTAAAGGATTTCCATCCCCGACTCATCCACAATCTGCTCTTTATTGATAATTTTTACCATGACTCCATAATTCAGGTAGGCTGGAGTTTATCGATTGAAGTTCAATTTTATATCATACTACCTTTCGTCATTCTATTTCTGAATCGACTCAAATCCAACAAGGGCTTAATTTTGGGTATCCTATTTATTATCTCAATGGGTTTGAGATTTTTTATCTGTATCAACCATCCAGAATTAATTGAAGTGACCTGGGTTGCCATGCTGGACAATCCTGATGAAGTTTTTGATGCAATGACTGTGATCTACACCCCGACCCATGCCCGGTTTGGATTATTGATACTGGGGATGATGTGGGCTTATCTGGCTCACAGTAAACACTGGCTGGAGAAATTTAAAAGGATTCCACGAAATTTGGTCTGGCCCCTTTTCGTCCTCTCAATCTCAGCAATAATGCTTTCTTTGCAATTCCCAGCCTATCATCAGGAGTCTTGGGTGTACAATTACTTTGGGACAGAGATAAATATATGGTGGTTAACCTTACATCGATCGGTCTTTGGACTGGGTGTTCTGGGTGTCATGATTTTGCTGGAATTGCAATTGTTACCTGGGAAGCTGGATAGATTTCTTACAGTAATATTATCTCACAAAGTTTGGCGTGTTCCTGCTCAACTATCCTTCCCGATATATCTATTTCATTTTCCTGTTATTTTTGTCACCTACCTACTCATATTTAGGACCACAGACTACAGAACCATTATGAGTATTGATGTAACAGATGTTTTTGTTAGTGTGATTATAGCAACGATTCTCATTGTCACAATTTCGATGATATTGCATCGATTTATTGAGAGGCCCATGATACAAAAAGGGAAGGCTCTATCTCAAACGAGTGTTAAATAAAAAGGAGCCATCTATAATTGACGGCTCCTTCCCTTACAATGACAGCTACAAGTGCCAAAGTGTTCTAAGGTTCCACCTCGGCAGTATTATATCTTTCCATAACTTCGTGTAACCTGAATGATTGCAGCATAAAGGTTTCCAACCTGGCTTCAATCACCTGGGGAAATGGATTCCCATCACTCTCAACCGCCAGGAAGGGGAGGTGGGACACTTCTTCCATTACAGTCCTGGTCATATCATCATGACGGTGTTGTAGGATATGCTCCCTACTCATTTTCAAGTTAAGTATAGATTCACTGAGCCTATTAGGCATACAGCCAAATGGACCAATGGCGATGGCTCCGCAAAATTCAGTACCTACTTCAGCTAATGGACCACCTGTTGTCACCACAGCTTCACCAGGTAATTTTGGTGAGATGTACTGTTTGGATGCATCGATAACATGATCAATATTGATGAGGCGCTTGATATACCAACCAGAGCCTTCCATGGTAGCCTTGATGCTGCGCTCACCACGGGACATGATGGAGTTTTTTAGCCTCGTTTTCATCCGGCTCATCGTGCTAGCACCAAACATGTGTTCTTTGTTCACCACCAGCCAATCCACATAGTGAATCCACTCGTGTAGGGGTGCGACATGTGAAACAATCCCATGCTGAGCCATTCGTTCAGGTAGCCATCTTCGTGATATGCCATCCTTCCTGACATAGATCTCACCAACAATGAGTACGTGGGGGAGGGTGTGCAGCGGAGCTTTTTGCTCAATCTCCTGAAGGTCAAAGGCCGCTTTTTCTATGGCTTCAAAGAAGGCTTTCTTACCACCCTCAACTCCGTCAAGAACCTCTCTCCATATCTCATTTAATCTTATAATCGCTCTATCTGGGTTTTTGGCATTCACCAGCATGGCGTGACGCATATCTTCAAAAATATCTGCAGCGACTACGGCATAATAGATCATCAGAGTCGTGCGGTGACCCAAACCACCATATCCATCTGAACTGGAAGTGGATAGGAAGGCTACATTTTTAAATTTCTGTTTTTCAACCAAATCACGCATGAAATCCTGATATTGTCCGAATCGACAAGGACCATTGGCTGTGGGATAAAAGAAAACCGTGATTTCATCATCAGGTCTTTCATCCTTTAAGTATTGAATATAGCCACCCGTAGTAAGCTGAAGCGGCAGACATTCTTTACAGGAGGAATTACCGCGACCAATTTTGAGTTCTTCCTCATTGGGAGGTGGCAGGGGATGACTGTTTATCCCGCGACTGGTAAAGGCTGAGGCTATGCCTGGTGTAGCGAATTCGCTGATGGAAGCAAAGACCACTCGGACTCGATCGTCAAAAATTGAGACCTCCTCACCATCAGAGGTAGTGATTATCATTTTCCCATCTTCCATACGGGATTCTGCTTTGACAAAGTCATCTTTCTCTTCTATCGGTGCTTCTCCCCGGACTTTTAGTATCCGATATCGGGCAACAATATCGAGAAACGCTTCAATGCGGGTTTCCAGACCGGCGTCAGCGGTATGGTTATCCAACTCCAGGGTCAATGAGGGTTTGGTACCCATGATGCTGCGGAAGTAGCCCACAACAAATGAATCCGGTCCACATGAGAAGTTGGTAATAAACGTGCCAAACAATTGGGGGTGGGCTTCAACGATGGCCGCACCTTTCAGATTAATCTGACCCATTGTCCAATACATATGATCTCGAATCTCGGCATCTTTGAGATCAAGAAAGTCAACTGGGATTAATTTGATACCCCTGGAAGCAAATTTATGGGGGATTCCCTTGTTGGCTTCAGGCATAAAGGCGTTGTAGGGGCGACCAAATAGAACCACTCCAATTTGATCTGGATCCTGCTCCAGTTCAGCCAGTACCTGCCTCCCCATTTCAAGCATCTCAGCTTGCATAGCTTCCTGGACCAATGTGGCTTTCTTGTAAGCCTCTTTGAGACGACTCTTTGGTAGGCCAAGCTGTTTGCCCAGTGACTGAAAACCATCAATTGGATCATCCTGTTCATGTCCCAATTGCATCCCTGGTGTTAAAATGACAGGACCATCTTCTTTGAGTTGAGATTCGAAAGTACTCCCCAAATAGTATGGCTCACCCTGTACGAGAGGACAGGTTGTGGCATCCTTAAACCCGTTCTCGAGGGAGATTTTGCGAACATGGGGTAAGAATAGATAATCCAACTTCATGTCGATCAAGTTTTGAAAATAACCATGTGATATTTCAGCTGGATAACAAAATGGTGCAGAGCATTGGTCAACGCCACGTTGTTCAACCGTATCGGATAACACTGGTCGAAATCCGAGTTCTTTAAAGAAATGTGAGAAGAGGGGGTAGTATGTCCCAGTCAGAAAGGACCTGGAAATACCCACCGTGGGAGCGTCTTCTGGTATATCACTCAAATCTGCGGCATATTTATCTAATACTAACTCCTGTCGCATGATGACCAGGTCATTCTCGCCTGTGTTGACATTGATTTTCTTGCGAATATTATCATACAGGTTACAGGCACCACCAAAGGGATAGGTTTTGCCTTCAATAACCATACGATTTACTTCACATCCGATATCACATTTCTCTTTACCACCGGCACAAATGAAGGGTGCTTTGGTACCGACTTCGCGTTGAATAAGGGTATCTAAATTGAAAATCTGTTCGTCCATGAGACCATTGTCAATACGACTTTTTACTTCCAACGCAACGCCGTATGAACCCATAAGCCCTGGTTCTGGGGGAACAATAATTTCCTTGCCAGAGAGGGCGGCCATGGCGATTGGCACGGCTCGGTTATAGCATACACCACCTTGCATAAAGACCTTATTCCCCACAGGGCGAGGACCTTTTACACGGTTCACGTAATTCAGGCAGATTGAATATACCAAACCAGCAACAACATCTTCTTTAGGGATACCCTCATGATAAGTGTTTTTAATATCCGAGGAGATAAAAGCGGCACACTGATCATTAAAATTTGGGGGGTTGGTGCCTTTCATGGCCCAACCAGCAATATCTTCCATCTCAATATTGAGCGTCTCTTTGGCTGATTCTTCCAGGAATGATCCGGTTCCAGCCGAACAGGCCTCATTCATGGCATAATCACTGGCCACTCCATTGGTGAGATAGGTATATTTTGCGTCTTGCCCACCAATCTCGAAGATAGTCTCAACTCCTTCATCGAAATGAAGGGCTGCTACGGCATGGGCGATGATTTCGTTGATAACACCTTCTGTCAAAGCATGCAAACCGGCAATTTTTCGGCCTGATCCAGTGACGCCCAGCCCACGAATCACAATATTTGTCCCGTCAAGTTCATCCAGAACAGCTTGATAGCACTGCTTTGAAGCACCCACGGGATCGCCGTTGGTCCGTAGATATTCACTGGCTACGATTTTTAAATCGGATTCTCGTAAAGCAACTATTTTTGTAGTGGTTGAGCCAACATCCAGACCCAGAATACAGGTGTCACCTTCTCTGGCAACTCCACGATCCAACTCCACAAAATTCACCTTATCCTCAAACAGTGAGAGGGCTTTATGGAAATCGAATTGGGAAGATTTTTTCGAGAAAAGATGATCCAGATCAACTTTATGACCATTCTTCAAATCTGAGGCGTAAACAGCAGCTCCCAAAGCCTCAAAATAGGTGGCTTCCTCCGGGATGGTCAGATTCTTGATACTTTTTTTGAGATAATCCATCATAACATCGATCTGTGTGGTACCACCCACAATCATGATGTCTTCTTTGGGGGTGTTCTTCAAGAGCTCCAGAATTTTACTGGCCATCATTTGGCTAAGCCCGGCCACAACCTGTCCCTTGGGAACCCCAATGTTGGTGGCATGGGTACAATCACTTTTACAAAAAACTGAACAACGTCCTGAAACAACATGGGGGGTTTCACCCTGGCCAAACTCAATGGCTTCTTCCATGTTCACGCCCATACGACGGGTTTGCTGAAGAAAAAATTCTCCAGTCCCGGAGGCGCATTTGTTGCCAGTAAAAACTTTGGAAATTTTACCTGCTTTATCGAGTTGGTAAACCATAAAGGTTTCACCACCAGCGCTGATGATGGCGTTATAGGATTTATTATCTTTATTAATGAATTTTAATGCGAGTTCAGCGGCCTGAGGTTCGGAGATGGTCTCTATATCGATCAGCTCCTTAAAGCGGCGACCTGTGACAACAACTGCGTCAAACTGTTCAACATCGATTTCATTGAGCAGATTTGTAATAACTTCGCGTGGGTTGCCCTCGTGAGGTTTGGAAAAGATATTTCCTACTGAAGTGCCCTGGCTATTCTTATGGAGGTGTACAGATGTTATGGTGGAGGCTCCTGCACAAATACCCAAAAACTGCTGCATGTTTTAATCCTCTAGAGTGTTAACTGTTCATTTTTTTGGTGTGTGGCTTGTGTGATATAGACCAGTAATAAACGTCAGATAAAAATTTAATCATTCACTCTTAATATATCACCAGGTCACTTTTCAGGACCTGTAAAAGACCGCACCCTGTAGGCATCTCTCCCGGAGACACCATATATATTCAGTCTTAGAAATAGCATTTTGAAACTCAGCGACAACTACAGTATTTGACTCCAACAACTAAGTGATAGAATAATAACTTAACTTTAATTTATATGATTTCAATAAGTAGATAATAGCATGTGTCTCACGAGATATGTTCATAGTCTGAATGTGACTGATCCGTCACATCGAGAAAACATGCATGTATAGTTTTATAAGCATCTGAACTGGTTCTCTAAAATGTTGATATAATGGAATATAGGCAAGATATGGGTTGCCTATAAAACTGTTATTGGATTTAATTTAGATTCTGCTTTTTATAAAAAAATATCCTGGTAATGATTGAATATTAAAGAATATTAATCTTTTACTCTCTCTGAATTAATTCATCTAGATATATGAGTGAAGTAATTGCATCTCAGTTGTATCCCATTAATAAAAAAAATTTGCATTCCCCATTATTCTGATCACTTTAGAATTGTGAGTCTATTAATCATCATAGGTACGAAGTGATTGCTGACGTAAATAAAAAACGTGTTTTAGTGGTGGAAGATGATGAATCAATCGTTGATTTATTAACCATCCATCTTGAGGACCTGGGCTTTGAAGTGATTTCAGAAGACCATGGAGAGCTCGGTCTGGGTAAAGCACAAAATGAAGATTTTGATCTTATCATTCTTGATATCATGCTACCCGGGATGGATGGTATGGAAATCTGCAAGCGTATCCGTAGAGATAATCGCTTGACCCCCATCATGATGCTCACATCACGCTCCGAAGAATTGGATAAAGTCCTGGGTCTGGAATTGGGTGCCGATGAGTATATTACCAAACCGTTTAGTATCAGAGAATTTATCGCTCGGGTGAAAGCCATTTTCAGGCGTATGGAAGTCGATGCTGAGAATTCTGCTCCCCAGACAGCTGCAACCTCAATTAATATTGAAACTCTGTACATTGATAGTGACAAAAGAAGGGTCACTGTTGCCGGACAAGCCATTGAACTGACTGCCAAAGAATTTGATTTACTTTATCTATTTGCCAGCCACCCGGGTAAAGCTTATTCCCGTCAACAATTATTGGATCTGATCTGGGGATATCAATTCAGTGGGTATGAACACACTGTCAACTCACACATCAACCGGCTACGATCTAAAATTGAACAAGATCCGGCCAAACCCCGTTATATCCAGACAGTCTGGAGTGTCGGGTACCGATTTGTAGATTTGGATGAATTAGGGCTATGAGACGATTCTTTACTTCCTTTTATGGAAAACTGACCTCCGTTTTCCTACTGGTCCTCATCTTTATGGGTGTTAGTCAGGTTGTTATCACGACACGATCATTTATCAATTTTAATCAAGAAGTCGATCAACGTTTGAACCTCAATCTGGCTAAAGATATGGCTTTTGAACTCACACCCATTCTGGATGAAGTTCTGGACTTCGGATTGATTGGCGAGCGCATCCATTATATGATGGTGATGAACCCCAAAATTGAAATTTATCTTTTGAATGAGAGTGGCAAGGTTCTGGCCTTTTTTGCTGAGCCAGGGAAAACCATGGTGGCAGATTCCGTTGACCTCGATCCAGTCTATCAATTCCTACTACAGGCTGATCATGCACCGATTCTGGGAAGTGATCCCAGACAACCTGGGAAACTCAAGCCGTTTTCAGCAGCTGAGTTGCAAATGGGAAATGGGTCAAAGGGATTCCTCTACATCATTATTGGGGGACAGCAATACGACTCAACTTTTGCATTTTTCCAGGAAAGTTACATCGTCCGTACCATGATAAATGGTCTGCTGATTACTGTGTTATTTGCTGGAATCATCGGTTTGATACTTTTCGCCATATTAACCAAGCGTTTACGAGTCATCTCCGAAATTGTCTCAGAGTTTGAGCAGGGGAATCTGGAGCATCGCATAGATGTCTCAACCAAAGATGAATTTGGACAGCTCGGTCAATCCTTCAATAGTATGGCTGATACCATTGAAGCTACCATTGAGAAACTCAGGCTGAATGACAACTTGAGACGGGAACTGATTGCCAACGTCTCGCATGATTTGCGGACTCCACTGGCATCGATCCAGGGTTATGTGGAAACTATTCTCATGAAATCGGATCTGGATGATGAGAGAAAATTAAAATATCTGAATGTGATTCTAAAAAACACACAGAGCCTGGGCAAGCAGGTTGATGAATTGTTCGAGTTGTCCAAACTCGAGGCCAAACAGATTCAACCTGAGCAGGAACCCTTCTCCATAAATGAGTTGGCGCAGGATGTATGCCTTAAATTCAAGACTCAAGTAGAAACCCATGGTATAGAACTGGTTGATAACATTCCTCACAGTTTACCGCCGGTTATCGGGGACATTGCCATGGTAGAACGAGTTATCTCCAACTTGATCCGCAATGCCACTGAATTTACTGAAGCAGGTGGTCGTGTTAGTCTGGATATGGAGCTACAACAACAATCTGTAATGATTAGTGTGAAGGACACAGGGCAGGGCATATCCCCAGAAGATCTCCCACATATTTTTGATCGCTTCTACACTGGTGGTAAAAAAACCATAAAGGGTTCCACTAGTACGGGTCTGGGTTTGACTATTGCTGCAAAAATGATTGAAGCTCATGACCAGGCCCTTGAGGTAGAGAGTGAATTAGGGCAGGGGACCCGATTTTATTTTAGTCTTCCGCTGGCATAGCATTTCAACGGTTCTTTTTTCTCACAAACACACAAACACATTTTACACTCATTTGATCCCCTCGTGATACTTCCGTGATACCCATCTGGTATCTTGGCCCAGGTCAAGAAAACCAACGGTAACTAAACAAGGAGGATACCATGATACAAAAAATGACCATACTAGGAATGATACTACTGCTGATAGTGGCATGCGATACGACGACGAGTGAACCGCAAATTGAAGGGGACTTCAAAGTCACCATCGAGAACGTTGCTGAAGCCAAAAGCTATTCAGCCAGCGGTGTGTTCAACACCCCGGTGGGTGCGTCTGCACCAGCTCCAATATTTCCAGGGGAAGCCTATGAAGTAAGCTTTAGTGCCGCTCCTGGAAGCAAGCTGTCTTTCGCCACCATGTTCGTCCAATCGAATGATCTCTTTTATGCGCCTGATGGCGAAGGAATCGATCTATTTGATAGTATGGGTGATCAGGTTGCAGGTGACATAACCAGTCAAATCATGCTCTGGGATGCAGGCAGCGAAATGAATCAGGAACCAGGTCTGGGTGCAGATCAGGCTCCTCGTCAGGCTGGAGCCAATACGGGCACATCAGATAGTGACAATGCGGTCCGTCTCGCGTCAGATGATTTTTCAAATTTACCTGTAGTGGCAGATGTTATCCAGGTCAGCTTAAGTTCAAGTGGTGCCACGGGCTTTACTCTGCGCATCGAGAATGTCTCAAGCTCCAGCACATTAATGACCTCAGATGGTGGTAGCACGGCTGTTCCCATGGCACCGGGTGTCTACGTAGTACATTCAGCCTCAAATGCACTCTTTACCGCTGGCCAGGCTGACTATGGTTACGGACTGGTGGCCATTGCTGAAGATGGTGATCCAGGCAACCTGTCTTCGATGCTATCAATGGATACAGGCGTGACTCAACTTTACGCCCCTGGTGTTTATGTAGTGCATGATGCTGCCAACCCTCTTTTCACGGCGGATGTAGCTGATCGTGGAGAAGGTCTTGAAGATTTAGCCGAAGATGGTGACCCCGGTAGTCTGGCTGCTGCGCTGAGTGCTGTGGGTATTCATGCCTCGAGTGGAGCTTTTGATACACCTGTCGGTGCTGCAGGTCCAGGAGCCTTGGCCCCGGGAGCCAGTTATGAATTTTTCCTGTCAGCCATGGAGGGTGACTACCTTTCATTAGCCACTATGCTGGTTCAATCGAATGATCTATTTGTAGCACCAGCAGGAATGGGGATTGCCTTATTCGAAAATGGTGAAGCAATGGTGGGAGATGTAACCAGCTCCTTCAGTATTTGGGATGCAGGTACAGAGGTCAATGAGACTCCAGGTATAGGTTTGAATCAGGCTCCTCGTCAGGCTGGTACGGGATCAGGGATGGATGAAATGGGACTGGTGAGTATGGTAAATGATTCATTTGAATACCCTGCTCTCTCGGAAATAATTAGAATAACTATTACTGAGTTATAAATTTCTGGGGATGAATTTGATTAGAGGCAGCGAGAATTGACTCTCTGCCTCTACCCCCGGGGAGTAGAAAGGATGTTCGTATGAAAACCAAAAAAAATAATATCACCAATCTCCTGGTATTGAGTGTCATCCTGTTAGGCTCACTCACCGCACAAATCGTTTCCAGGGATTCACCACTTGCTTCAAGTTATTATAAACAGGCTACATTTGCCGGAGGTTGCTTCTGGTGTATGGAGGCGCCATTTGAGGCTCTGGATGGGGTAGTGGAGGTTATTTCAGGGTATTCTGGCGGAAGTGTGACTAATCCGAGTTACAAACAGGTGACCAGTGGAATGACAGGTCATCTTGAGGTGGTGCAGGTGAGCTATAATCCCCAGAAAATAAGTTATGAAACATTGTTAAAGGTCTACTGGCAAAATATAGATCCCACTGATGGTGGTGGTCAATTCGCCGACCGGGGATCACAATATCAGACCGCCATTTTCTTCCACTCAGATAAACAGGCACTATTGGCCAGAGCTTCCAAAGCCAAGTTGAATGCCTCTGGCAAATTCAAAAAACGGGTAGCGACTGAGATCATCAGATTTCAACAATTCTGGCCAGCTGAAGACTACCATCAGGACTATTATCGTAAAAATGCCAAATATTATAATAGGTATAAGGTGGGTTCTGGAAGGGATGGATATATCAAGAAGACCTGGAAGGATGACAAAGAAACATTGAAAAAAATGGGGTACTTCACTAAACCTTCCCAGACGGAGCTAAAAACAACATTGAATCGAATGGCCTATAAAGTGACCCAGGAATGTGGTACTGAACCTGCCTTTTCGAATGCTTACTGGAACAATAAGGAAGCGGGAATCTACGTTGATGTGGTCAGTGGAGAGCCTCTGTTCAGCTCAAAGGATAAGTTTAAATCAGGAACGGGTTGGCCCAGCTTTACCCAAACGATTGCCGATGAAAATATTATTGAAATGGATGACGAGAGTTTTGGAATGGTGAGAACTGAAGTTCGCAGTAAGAGCGGTGATTCCCATTTGGGACATCTGTTTAATGATGGACCTGATCCAGGTGGGATGAGATATTGTATTAACTCAGCCTCCCTCAAGTTTATTCCACTCGTGGACATGGAACTTGAAGGTTATGGCAAGTATATTGATAAAATTACTGGCAAAAAATAATTGACCTTTAAATTAATATTTTTATCCAAATCTTAGACAATTCTTATAAAAGGTTTCCCCATGGAAACCTTTTTTTTGAACAGAATCGGTTGAAAAATTTTTCTAACCACCAATTTCAGCAGAATACTAAGCCAACTGCTTCAAGTGACACAACCCATTAAACCCACTTTTGACCAAGCGATATATGTGAAGCACGAAAACCTAAATTCTATATCCGTGATAATCTGTGGCTAAAGTGACGTTTTTTTTGAACATATGTTATTGAAAAAATGTTGTGAATATTAACTCTTTACATTAACAATACATTAAACTTATTTTGTAAGCAGTATCAGTTTAACCAATTGAGGGGGGTCGACCTGAATCTTTGTAGTCACACTGCACTAAGAATAATTATTCTTATGCTCAGTTTGTTCGTACTTCTTGATGCCCGGTCCGATATTCCACAATTTGAGCATATTTCGTACCCGATGGATAACGTAATGCAAATCACAACTTGCATTCTTCAGGATAGTAGAGGGGTGATGTGGTTTGGTACTGGATCTGGTCTCTTTGAGTATGATGGTTATCAGTTTAAACATTATTGGCACATTCATGATGATCCCAACAGCCTGAGTGACAATTTCATCAATGTAATTTATGAGGATATATCAGGAATTCTCTGGATTGGAACTGATGCAGGAGGGCTTAACAGATTTGATATTTCAACTCAGAAATTCACACACTTTATGTATAGGGCTAGTGATTCAACCAGTCTAAGTAATAACAAGGTCAGATCAATTTGTGGGGATTCTGCTGGCACACTCTGGATTGGTACCGATCGTGGAATAAATAAACTTGTACAATCATCCGTATCAGGAATCGAAAGTGAGCAGATGAAAATCTCATTTGTTAGCTATATTCACGATCCCACAGATAGTATGAGCATGTATCACAATGTTATTTTTTCAATTTTTAGGGACAGATATGGTGTGATTTGGTTTGGAACCGGCCAAGGTCTTAAGAAAGTTCTACCTGATTCTAATTTAGAATCACCTCTCACTATAATTCAATATATGCTAGATCCCCTCAACCCAATGAATGAGCGCAATGTTGTCACATCTATTGTTGAAGATAACTCTGGTGAATTATGGTTAGGAACTGTTAGTGGGTTAAACAGGCTGATTCCAGGAAATAGTGAAATGGATGTACCAACATTTCAACAATATGTTCATGATGCTAATAATTCTGCCAGTCTTAGTAATAATTGGATAGAAAAAATCTATGCGGATAATTCCGGGGCACTATGGATTCTGACACATAAGGGATTGAACAAGTTTGAACCGAATGCAGCTGAATCAAAATTCACCCGATTCACTCCTGATCCTGACGATCCTTCCAGTATTGGTGGCAATGTAGCCCTTTCTATTTATGAAGACAAATCAGGAGTAATGTGGATTGGAACAAATGTTGGATTGGAGAAAATAACACCCGCCAATGGAAGAGGATCAACCCTCTCAATAAGTCAATACAAGCATAATTCAGAAGATCCACTAAGTCTTAGTGATAATAAAGTGAGTGCAATCTTTGAGAGCGCAAGAGGTGATTTATGGGTTGGAACAAATAGAGGTTTGAACAGGCTGGTTGAAGACGGGGATGAAAAATCCACTAAGTTTGAACACTACTCGTACGGTCTGGATGATCCAGACAGTAGAAGACTCAACTTTATCAATTCAATTGTTGAAGATAACCAAGGTAATCTTTTGATAGGAACAGGCCGGGGCATGGATAAGTTGGTTTTTTCTCCTGCACAATTTAAACACAATAAATCTACGGCGGAGCTCACACCACCCAAAATTATCCATTATTCTGTTGACCATGAGGATTCGGAAAATCGAGAGAATTGGATTACTAGTGTAATACAAGATAGCTCAGGGATGCTCTGGGTGGGATCGTCAACAGGGCTAGGCCGGCAGATTCCTCCCACTTCTGGTAAACCAGCTGATTTTACTATGACCGGAGATGATGGACAGGTTTTATCTTTTGTCCAATATCTTCCAACCGAGGCGAATCATTTTTCAATCCTAAATAACTGTATTTATAAAGATATGTCCAACGCTTTCTGGATTGGCACTAGTAACGGATTGTATAAGACATTTAACACCGCTGGAACTCCCTCGGAAATTTCAACAGCAGCTGACAGTGGAGTAAATAGAGGGGTCATAATTCACTTTAATTACAGACCTGACCTTATACCCAGCTTGAGTAATAATTCTGTAACATCAATCTATGAAGACAACGCAAGGACACTTTGGGTAGGTACTTACAATGGGTTAAACAAGCTGATTCTTAGTCCCACAGCTCCAATCAAACGTTATAGGGTAATAAAAGATTCCCCCAATGATGTGATTAGCGGGATATTGGAGGATAGTAACGAAAATCTCTGGATAAGCACTATTGCCGGACTCTATCAGTTCAATCCAGATGCTGAAACTTTTAAGCGCTATGATCTTAGCGATGGTTTGCCCAGCATTGAATTTAACCCTGGTGCATATTATAAGCGGAAATCGGGTGAAATGTATTTTGGTACGAGAAATGGAATGATCTCATTTTTCCCGGATAGTGTTCAATACAACCCATATCTCCCTCAAGTAATTCTCACTGATTTTAAACTGTTTAACAAGTCTGTAGAAATCAGTCCAGTTGGAATAGAAGAGAGTCAAGGAGAATACTACTTACCACAACACATATCCGTGATGAAAAAAATAGAATTGTCCTTTAGGCATAAAATTTTCTCGTTCGAATTCGCTGCCCTAGATTATAGCAATCCCACGAATAACCAATATGCGTATAAAATGGAGGGCTTTAATGAGGACTGGATCTCCACTGATGCTTCTCAAAGAACAGCTACCTACACCAACCTTGATCCGGGTGAATATACTTTTAAAGTGAAAGGCTCCAATAACGACGGCATATGGAATGAATTAGGAACTTCCTTGCGGGTTATTATCACGCCACCCTGGTGGCAAACTATGCCAGCGTACACTGGATATTTCATGCTAACAATTGCGATCTTCACCATTTTCTATCGCTTACGATTAGCTAGAGTTTATCTCCAACATCAAATAGAGCTGGAACATCTGGAGGCTGAACGCTATCATGAACTGGATGAGCACAAATCTCGATTCATGGCCAACATATCCCATGAATTTCGCACACCGCTTACTCTCATTCTTGGTCCGGTAAGTAATCTACTCACTCAGGTTAAAGATCATGATATGCGGGCCGATCTTCAGCTTATACAGCGACAGGGGAAGCGCTTGCTGGAATTGGTAATACAGGTCCTTGATATCTCCAAACTGGAAGACAAGCGCATGAATCTGCAGGCATCACAGCAGAATATTGTTCCTCTGCTGAAAGGCTTGGTCCTCTCCTTTGCATCGCTTGCTGAACGTAATAAAATTGACCTCAAATTTGAGTCGGAAATGGAAGATATCCAGCTCTATGTTGAGAGAGATGCCGTGGTGAAAATTCTCAATAACCTACTCTCAAATGCCTTCAAATTCTCTGAAACTGGTGATTCTATAAATGTGGGAGTGAGTCAGTGCGCGGATTCTCAATTGTGTAAAGATGGTGAAGTCATGATACGAGTTTCAGATACTGGAATTGGTATTCCCAAGAATCACTTGACCAAAGTATTTGATCGATTCCATCAAGTGGATAATACTGAAACCAGACAATGGGGCGGTACAGGCATCGGATTGTCTTTGACCAAGGAATTGGTAGAGCTGCATGGAGGAACGATCTCAGTCGATAGCAATCCAGATGTGGGCACCATTTTTACTATTTGCTTACCACGCGGCAAGGACCATCTCGCAGCCCATGAAATTGTACAATCCACAAGTATATCTGCTGAACATACTTCTGTTGACGCGACTGATCATGATTCTGAGGACAACCGTAATCAGGTCGAGAGAAACCATGCTGAAGCATTGCCAATTCTCCTGATTGTAGAGGATAATCTTGATGTACGCAACTATATCCGATCATATCTGGACAAAAGTTATCAGTGTTATGAGGCTGTTGATGGGCAGGATGGTCTCAACAAGGTCAGACAGCTCATTCCCGATCTAGTGATCAGTGATATTATGATGCCTAAAATGAATGGGCTGGAATTTTGTAGACATATGAAAACTGATGAGCGCACCAGTCACATCCCCGTGCTGATGCTTACCGCCAAAGCCGATATGGGTAGTAAGGTAAAAGGGCTGGAAACCGGAGCAGATGCTTATTTGACCAAGCCATTTGAAGCCATTGAGCTTAAAATCCGCATAAAGAATTTAATCGATCAGAGACAAGCTCTGAGGGAGCGTTTTCAAAAGGAGTTCAACCTCATCCCTGCTGATCTGGATATTTCATCCATGGACAGGCAATTTCTTCAAGGCGCTATACAGATCATTAGTGATAAAATGGATGATCCGGATTTCAAAGTTGACATGTTTTCTCAAAAGATATTTATGAGTCGTCAGCAATTGAATCGAAAGTTAAAGGCCTTAACCGGGCGAACTGCCGTTGAATTTGTGCGCCTGATTCGCTTAAAACGTGCTGCCGTTTTGTTGAAGAATAATCATGCTTCCATTACTGAAATTGCCTATCAGGTTGGATTCTCAAATCCATCGCATTTCTCCCGCTCCTTCCACGATGAATTTGGTAAAACGCCCACTGCATTTATATCTGAACAGAATAATGGTGGATCAGATTAATCGTAGCTTGGATCATACACTCGTAGTCTAAAACCCCCAATATTATTGGTAAATGTTCCATACAGGATAGGATTGGTTCCATCTGTGATAGTCCAGTATCCCTGAAAATATTAAATTTGTATCAAATTCTTCAGGAAGGGGACAAGTATGCGACGTTTGAATGTAAGTTTGTTAATTCTGATGGTGCTTTTCAATTGGGCTTGGGGTCAGACCGCACCGGAGTTTGGACAGATCTGGCATCCATCAGATCAGAATCCCACGCACAGGGAATATCGAGTCGATGGTACATGGAATGAAGGTGGGATAGGTTTTGCCACTTGGGGTCATGCCATGTGGGATGGGGAACAGTATCGCCTATATGTTTCTGGAAGGGGACCCGATCTTTTAGGGACAACCTCCATAGGATTGTTTTTATCCCCACATCTGGACTCTGCCTGGGTGGCCCATGCGAACAACCCCATCTTTGAAGCAAGCCCAACTAATTGGGATAGCACCTATGTTGCTACTCCCATGGTGATGAAGGATGGTGACACCTATAAGATGTGGTATAGTGCCTGGAATGGTGATGATGATGATTGGCACTTTGGTTATGCTGAATCAGCTGATGGAATCGCCTGGACGAGACATGCATCCCCCATTTTAAGTAATGATGTAGACTCAGAATGGGATGCGTATTGGGGATTAACACCCTATGTAGTTAAAGAGGATGAGAGCACCTATACCATGTACTATGCAGGTCTGCCTACCAATGGTTTTCCATGGAAAATTGGTTGTGCACATTCCACCGATGGGATCAACTGGACCCGCGAAGTAGAGAACCCCGTCCTTGGAGTTGAAGGTCAGTGGAGCACTGACTTCGTGCATATACCTGTCGTTAAAAAGATTGATGAAAAGTATGTCATGTGGTTTGCAGGTGCAACCGTGGGAGCATCAAGAGCCCAAATGGGAACAGCCATATCATCTGATGGTATTCACTGGAGAAAAGATCAACTGTACAATCCCATCCAGCCCCAGGGTCCTTCGGGTTCTTGGAATGAGGTTGGAGTTTACCCACTGGAGGTATTCGAAGAGGATGGTGAGTATAAATTGTATTATGGGGGTATTGACCAGAGCTGGGATTATGTAGGCTATGGATATTCTGATTATAATCCAACGCTTGTCTCTGCAGGGGATGTATCCGGTACCTGGACCAAGGCTGACTCGCCTATTCGTGTCCAGGGTGAAATCACAATCCCTGATGGCGAGACACTTACCATTGAACCTGGAACTACGGTTGAATTCCTGGGTCATGATCCTCTGAATGTGCAGGGTCAGATCCTGGCGGTGGGGACTGAGGATGAGCCTATCCGTTTCATGGTGGATGATTCACTGGGCTTTTATAATAATGCAGGTAGTGATGGTGTCTGGGGCGGGGTTCGTTTTGACGGAACCTCTGCTACCAATGATTCATCATTCTTGAAGTACTGTGAAATTGCATATGCCAAAACCTTCGCTGGTGGCGGAGCTGCACTTGATGGAGATGGCGGTGGCGGTCTCTTAATTAATAATTTCAGTAAAGTTCGTGTGGAGCAATGTCTCATTCAAAATAATCGGGCGATTGGTGATGTGGCAGGTACATATGCTTTTGGAGGGGGGATTGCAATTCTAAATTATGCAGCCCCAGAAATCATCAATAACGTCATCCAGAACAATACAGCGATGCATTTAGTTGATTTGAGTAAATCAACAGGGGGTGGAATGATGGTGTGGAAACATTGTAATCCCAGGATCCACGGGAATACAATTCGGTTTAATCGTGCAACCGAGACTGGGGGTGGACTAAGTATCTGGGACGAATGTTATCCATTGGTCACAGCTAATCTTATCGTTGAAAATGTATGTCTTAAAAATGATGGGGCTGGAGGGGCTGGTGGTGGTCTGGCTATTGGCTGGGATGGCAGACCTGTCTTCATCAATAATACCATTGTGGATAACGTTGCTGGCTGGATAGCAGGTGGCTTCTACTCCAATGGTGGTGATGCTGTATTTATCAACTCTATCATTGCCAACAACCGTGATGTTGTGGAGCCTTACGAGGGTCACGATATTGGAACCTATAACATGAGTGGTCATACATTTGACTTTCAGAATTCCTGTCTGGAAGGTGGTGAGGCCAGCATTCATTGGGACAGTAGCGTTGGCACCGTAAGTTTCGTTGAAAGTATCAGCATCGATCCAGAGTTGAGATTTGATTTCACGCTTAATAGATTTTATTCTCAATGTATTGGAGCAGGGACATCAAGCTGCGAAATAGATGGCGTCACATATCATGCCCCTTCAACAGATCTGAATGGTGATCCTTGTCCCAGTCCTGCCGGGTCTTCACCAGATATGGGTGCCTTCGAGTTAGATCGCTCCGGTCACCATATCCATAGTGGGTGGAATTGGTGGCATTGGGCTGAAAGTCCAGTCTTGATGCCAGGACCAAACGGGACTTGGGATGATGCTAACATCTTTGCACCAGATGTGTTGTTCTACGAGGAGCAATATCACATGTGGTATGTTGGATCTGATGGTGATAGATATAAGATTGGCCATGCCACGTCGGATAATGGAGTTGACTGGCTTCGAGATCCAGCCAATCCTGTACTCACCAGCGAACCAACCTCCTGGCAGGCTCAGAATCTGAACGTCCCACGCGTGTTGCTTGTGGAGGACACTCTCCACATGTGGTTCTGGACAGATGGTAGAGCTGGCCATGCCACATCTACAGATGGAATAAGCTGGACCTTTACACCTGATCCAGTTATGGAGGGTACCCTGGGAACTTGGGATGGAGGTATGGTAGTGATCGCAGATGTGATTTATCGCGATTCAGTGTTCCATGCCTGGTATACGGGGGAGAGTAGTGGCGTTTATGCCATTGGATACGCGACCTCAACAGATGGTATTGTGTGGGATAAACTCGCTGATCCTGTATTTGAGTCAAGTGCAAGTGGCTGGGATAGCAGGATGTATTATGCGTCATCCGTGGTATGGGATGGTGACTATTTCTGGATGTGGTATTGTGCCAAAGAGAATACCGAACCCGCTAGAATAGGTCGTGCCTATTCAATGAATGGTATCAACTGGACGAGAGCTTCCACTGCTGCTCCTGATATAGGTTATGGTGAGCCAGGTTCGTGGAATGCAGCGGCCTCTTTCTATCCTGCTGTTTTGCTTGACCAGGGCAGGTATAAAGTTTGGTTCAATGGAGTACCCACGGTTAATAGCGCATATCGGATTGGCTATGCTTCAATGGAACCCGTTGCAGCTGATCCCAAATATGTTGAAATACCTCAAAGCTTTATGCTGAGCCAGAACTACCCCAATCCGTTTAACCCCATGACCCATATCAGGTATTCACTGCCTGAGAATGGTGATATTCGCCTGGTGGTATATGACGTGCTGGGTAAGGAGATTGTAGAACTGGTGAATGACTACCGGAGTGTGGGTGATTATGAAACCAGCTGGTACGGAATGGATAGAAATGGTAATCAGGTGAGTACTGGAGTCTACTTTGCCCGACTTGAGTCTGGTCGCAATGTGGATGTTATCAAGATGCTTTATCTAAAATAAGATTGTTGGCTTAAAACAAACAATCCTCCACAAGCCAATAGCCTGACGAAGCCCCTGCTCATACGCGGGGGCTTCTTATTTTGGGACGAATGGGAAGTTTTTATAATCGTCTGACCTTGAGTAATCTGCTTCATATCCTGATTCATAATTTGTGTAACTGTAGTGTATATTTGGCCATATTCGAAATTTAATCAACATTCCATAAATAGAGGCTCCTCATGGAAACATCCCCAACCTTAGAAGTGCTGAACCAACACGTAACAATACGCTCATTTACGGATGAGAACATCCCTGGGCAATTGCTCACACAGATATTGGAAGCAGGACGTAGGTCCCCAACCAGTAGTAATATGCAAGCTTACAGCATCATCGTAGTAAGAGACCAGGATGTGAAACGGCAACTGGCAATTCTAGCGGGGAATCAGAAGTATGTGGAGACTTGCCCGGTCTTCCTGGCCTTTTGTGCCGATCTGAATCGGCTTAAATCCGCCTGCGCCTTGCACGATGCTGAAATGACAAACAATCTGGAGACCTTCTTAATATCGACCATCGATGCCTCATTGGTAGGGATGTCGGTTCAAACGGGAGCAGAATCCATGGGGTTGGGAGCTGTGATGATTGGAGCAATGCGCAATCATCCTCGAAAAGTTGCCGAATTATTGGGTCTCCCACTGCATGTCTACGTGGCCTTTGGGATGTGCCTTGGTTGGCCGGACAAGGATAATATCCCTCCTCAGAAACCGCGCTTGCCTGCAGAACTGGTTATTCATCAAGAAAAATATGATATGTCCAATCCAAAATCAAAAATAGAGGCACATAACAACGCCTTGGCGCAGCACTATACCAACATGGGAAAAAATCTGGATGGTGCCGCCTGGTCTGGAGTTATTGCCAGGAATCTCAGTCGGCCTCTCCGACCAAATCTTAAAGCCACTTTGGAGGAAATGGGTTTGAATATTTCTGGAACAGGGGAGTAGTCTTAGGGTGCAGTCAAAGTGGATAATATTGCTAACCATGGCAGATTGATGCATCTAATTTAAAAGCCAGTAATTATTATCTTCATAAAGGATTCCATGCTCGGGTGAATGTTGAAGAAGATTCTAACTAATACTTTATTCAAAAAGTTGAGAACTCGCTTTCCGCAGCGTAGCTTCACGTTAATCGAAATAATATTTTCTGTAACATTGCTGTCCATAGTAGCCATGGGTACTGCCCAGTATATGGTTTTTTCACGCTGGGATATTGATCGTGGGATTCGTCGACAGCTCGCCTGGATAAATATGGCGTCCCGTATGGAGCAGGCGATTGATTGGGGATATGTGGCCTTGCCTGATAGTCTCCCAGAAACAAACCAACTAATTACGGCCAATAATCTCACTGCATATAGAACGACTGAAGTATTTGGAATTGACGATACTACTGATGGAGTAGCGCCTACCGATACAGAATTACCTGATTATTATATGATTAAAATATATATATCCTGGTTTACTACGGGAAATGTGAGTGACAGCTTAACTGCCTACATCTCAGAAGAAATGGGCTGGGACTATTAATGCAGCTGCATAGCTCAAGAGGAACCACCCTTGTAGAACTTATGATAGCCACGGTTATCTCCAGCATCGTTGCGATTGGTTTTTCATCAGTCCTTATGTTTACACGGAATATGTATAGGGATACCCTGGTACGCTCCCAACTGAGCCAGGATGCTTTTGTCGTCGACCAATATGTGAGAACAAAACTCACCAGCCAGGTTGCCGATTCGTTAAAAATTTATGCGAGTGCCAGCGACGAAGGATCTGAAATTACTTCCAGCTCGGGTGTGATCATGCGGTCAGTTCGAATGGATGGGACAGTAGATCATCTCTCTGCAAACAGCCAGATATTAGAATGGAAGATTGACACCGTAACACATAGCCCTATAGACTCAGATATCTCAGGATTACTATTTTCAGAGAGCACGGGGTACAGCAAAAAGATGTTAACTGTTAATATGCAACTCGTTGAGGAGGGAGATAGCATCAGTCTGGAATGGATTGTTGCCATCAGAAACTAGTTCCTCGCCTCAACGGTGTTGATCCAAAATATCAAATGAGCTTTGGGTCAATTATAATTTCCCCTTTCATTTAAGCATATCCATGCTGGTGATTTCCGCGAAAAATATAAATATATGGTAATATTCGGAGTGACCGTAATTAAATCATCCTATAACTAGTACTATACATCAATATGGAAAAATATTAGGATTTCATGAAATAGCTCTGATGTGTAATATATTTAGTACTTTTGCTCAATTATAGTAGCTTTTCCAGGCGAGAGAAAAAGCGAAGTTGACACTAAACATTGCTAACAGCACGCAACCGTAAGTAATTGTATATAATGTAATAATGCTTCATGCAGATGCAGCTTATCAAAGTTCAAATTGAATAAAATCATGAACCATCCATTCGATATATATGACAAATGTTGTAATAAAATGACATATTTTGAAGAAAGTGTCATAATATTCATCAAACATTACGAGCATTTCATGAACTAATCATTTAGTCAATAGGTGTAAATGGCTGAAGGATAGAGGGTTATGAAACATGATAATAATTGGCACAATAATTGAACCTTAAAGGGCCATGCGACAACGTATCTACATAACCCATACACAACACTTTGAAGAGGTAAATTCACTACACATCCAAAAAATGTTTATATTGAAAGCCTATGATACTAGCTACAATAACGCGATTATGAGAACGGTCTAAGATATGTATATCGTTGCAATCATGATCACAGCCGTAATCTTCAGTGCTACTGGCCTGGGCGTACTCAACTTAGCCACAATAGTTAATCTGGATACTCAGACTGCTGTTCAAACTGTGCAGGACCAAGTTGAGGTTGAATCGTTTAGTAATGTCGCATTGTGGCGTGTAAATGTAGGTGGTGATAGCCTGGGCAACTTTAGTGTGGGAGATATATCTGCCACGTATGATAGTAGTTCAATGAAGCTCACCATACTCAAGACCAATGGCGATGAAACATCCGGTCTTATCCTTGATCTTGAAGAAGACTCACATTTTGACCGAGCTGTGGCTACGGAATCGTATATCGATTATAACTATGGAAAAACTGCTAGTGAAGAACCAAACCATCAACTTCGACAAGATATCGGATTTCTACCCCAGGTAGATATGGCATATCTGGTAGCCAATGCTGCACAAGAGATCTGGTTATGGAATGAACATATACACGACGAAGATATAGTAGAGGGGATCAACATAATTCATGGCAGTTATCTGGATATCCATAATATTGACCAGGAAAATGTTACTCTGGTATTTACTGGATATGATATTCAACCAAAAGATGACGTCAAACTAAAAGCTCCAATTGTGGATGGTGTTCCACTACCAGCAATTATCCTGACCAACACATCTAATAATACACATTTTGATCAAGGTTATGGTGACGAAATTCATATAGAAGGTGCTATCTACTCGGCCGGCCATATCAGATTGCATGAAGGTGAGTTTACTGGCCCTGTAATCGCAAGAACCGCTCGCATCTGTAGAGATATTGACATGCTGGATGATGGTGGCAGTCAATATTACGCATGGAATCTGGGTTTTGGAGACTATGAAGACTACGATTGGCCCAAGCAGATCCAGGAATGGGCTCGCATCGATTAGTACCTTTTTCCCAAACTAACAGTGGGAATCCCCAGTAGAGAACAAATTATGAAAGTCCTGATTCAGGGCTTTTTTTATTTAACGAATTAATCCTGTTGTCCACATTTCAGAGAATTAAATAATTGGGCAAGAAGATCATTACCATCAAAAAGAGGTGGGTTGAAGCCTGGGATGGGACTTCTTAGGAGGGAATAGTATTTACCGGGAATAAAGACTCCACATCTGGTATATTGATAAATCGTTTTGTCCTAAGAATTTCAAATCATCTTGAATTCACCAGATTTTGCATGTCAGATTTGAAAAAAAATGTATTTTACACAAATCTAGTGTAAAATACATAGTATCAGCCCATATCTAGCATAAAGCGTCATTATAACAAAATATTGAAAGACCCCCAAATGGTTGAAAAGTGTAATATAATTATTCCATTTGCGGACTTGTGATAGTTATTATGCAAAAAGAAAAAAGCGACACTTTTATTCGCTAAGGCAATTCTTGAAGTCCCCTAAGTGCCTGTATATAAAGAAATAATGTATCATCTTAGAAAGGTGAGAATGTCCAAATCTAGCCATTTCTAGCATGTAGTGGTTAAGCTACTGAGGACAAGTGGTACCGGAATGTGACACAAAATTAAAAAATGTGTAATATTATACATCAAGTTTTATCACGATTTCATGAATTATACGTTTAGTTGATGGATGTAAGCACCTCAGCTACAACGGATTAGAATGTAGGTCTAAAATTGGCATAAATTTTGAATCTTATAGGGCTATGCGAAAGCTAATTATCTATAGAATTAACATCATCATGAGAACGGTCTAACTGATGTATATCGTTGCCATTATGATCACTGCGGTAATTTTCAGTGCTACTGGTCTTGGTGTATTGAATTTAGCTACTATAGTTAATTTGGATACACAGGCTGCAGTACAAACAGTGCAGGATCAAGTTGAAGTTGAATCATTTGCCAATGTTGCACTGTGGCGTGTAAACGTTGGTGGGGATAGTCTTGGAAACTTCACTGTAGGTGATATTTCTGCAACATACGACAGCACTACAATGAAGCTTTCCATCATGAAGACGATTGATGATGAGACTATCGGACTTATATTAGATTTAGAAGAAGATTCTCACTTCAAGCGTGGTATAGCTACCAAATATTGGATTGATTACAATAACCGTGATCCTCATGTGGAGCCTATTCACCAGCTTCGTGACGATATTGGGTTCCTACCAAGCATAGATTGGCAGTATTTTGTCGATAATGCTGATGCAGTTCACTATACATGGTTTAAAGATTATGAACAAGATGATCTGGTAGAAGGCATCAATATATTCTATTGCGATTATATAGATATTGAAGATGTATACCTTGAGAACACCACCCTGGTTTTTACGGGAGTAAATGCTGAACTGAAGGATGATGTTTATATTTCTGCGCCCATAATTGGTGGATCACCACTGCCGGCTATCGTACTGACCAATCCCTACTCTGATATACATTTTGACCAGGGACGGGATCATGATCTCCGCATTGAAGGGGCGATTTTCTCAAATGGACATGTCAGGTTGCATGAGGGTACTTTTACAGGTCCCGTAGTTTCGCGAACTGCCCGAATGTGTGAAGATATTGATATGCTGGATGACCAATATCCTGAATACTATGAATGGAATCTAGGTTTTGGTCTTTATGAAGACTACGATTGGCCAAAGCAAATACAGGAATGGGCTCGTATCGATTAATTTGAAAATTTCCCAACTATGCTAGGGAGCGTTAACCGCGCTTCAATTTGAAAGTCCTGATTCAGGGCTTTTTTTATTTCATCAGACCTTAACTCCCATTGTACAATAATAGAAGGGGGCCATATTTGGCTAGTAGCTAAGATTCCAATGCTCAGTCAACAGTATTTCGGATAGATATTGTCATGAAAATATGACGTCAAATAATGAGTTTTGTCACAAAATTATGAATGTATTATGTTAGATTACTTTTTGCTGAGTATGGATACATGGCAAACTAAGTCCTGGAGTGCTTCATATATGGAGGAAACACAATATGTTAGAAGGCTACAGTAGTGTGCTTGAAATGGACAAATGACTTCCTTGTTCTAGAAGATAAATCTTGGCATATAAGTTGTTTATATGTAGGGTTGGCCTAAATCGCAAAGGAATGCAGCATTAGCAAGTTGGATAGAAATAATATTAAGATGAGTAAGCCGCGTAAATACGCGATGCAATGCCTATTGCTACTTCTAAGTGCAGGCTTGATTGCTCAACCAGCAGGTTATGAGCATCGCAAGCTGATCACGCTAAACAGCTCGCAGATTAGCGGCTCAACTTCCCATATCAATTTCCCGGTGATGCTCAAACTTACTGAAGCTGATCTGAAATCAAGTAGCAATGGCGGTGGAATAGAGAACCCGGCTGGCTACGATGTGATATTTACCCAGTCCGATGGGACCACACTGCTTAACCATGAGCTTCAAAACTATACTTCATCTACCGGTGATCTGTTATGCTGGGTGAACATTCCCTCATTATCACCTACGGTTGATACAGACATCTATCTGTACTATGGGAGATCCGACATCTATACGGATCAATCTGATACTACGACCTGGAATAGCAATTATCTGGGGGTCTGGCATTTAGAAGACTTGACAGATGCTGCCGGTGCTTCTACGCTAACGGATCACAATACTGCTGTGAATGCTTCCGGTTACTTGGGCAGCGCCCGAGAATTTGATGGTGATGGTGATGATCTCGAGGATCTCAATGGGGATGTTTATCTGGATGGCCTTTCAAGTATCTCTGTTTCCATGTGGGTCAAAGCCGATGCTGTGGGAACTGATAGGGGACTGTTCTATGGTACAGAACCTGATGCCCTGGACCGCAGATTAATGCTTCGCCAGGATGCTGCTGGTGAAAAAGGGGGCGGTACCAATGTTTATCGAACCTCATTCCTTCTAGGGACAAATAATAAGCAAAGGCATGAATCCAGTAATGGATCCGCAACCACAAACTGGCAACATCTGACTATGGCCTGGACAGATGGAGCAGGGACAAATCTATACATTGATGGGGCTCTGGATACACCCTCATGGACCATCACACGTTCAGGTTCCACCAACAAGAGCGATCGTCTCCTGATTGGGAAAGGTTCAAAGGACGGTGCCACCAGTTCCTGGGATGGTCTCATTGATGAGGTTCGGATCTCCAATGTGGAATTAAGTGCTGACTGGATTGCCACAGAGTATGAGAACATGACTGCTCCGGTAACTTTCCATTCAGTTTCTACCACCAATGAATTACCTACCCTGAGCAATATTGAAACAATCGCATTATCCTATCAAGCCAATGATGCGGCTACCCTGGTAAGTACCAGCGTCACTTGCCATGATTACTCCGAGTTCAATCTGGATAGTGCGAACGTCCAGATCTCTGTAAACTATTTAAGTACTGAAGATACCCTGACCTTTACTACGAATTACGGGATCACAGGATCCTGGGATGACAACAATGGTATCCTGCGCTTAACAGGCAACGCTTCTCTGGCAGATTATTCTTCCGCACTTCAGGAGATTTATTACCAGAATTCTAACGCAGTTCCTTCAACAGCGACCCGGATGGTAAGCTTTAGTATCAGTGATGGAACCGGTTTCAGTGGCTCAGTTACCCGTGATATTACTATTGGAGCAACGAATAATGCTTCTGTGCTAGGGAGTATCGAAGGCCTAACACTGGCGTATACAGATGGTGATCCAGATACTATCTTAACCACGACCCTGGCCATCTCTGATGTGGATGACTACTATCTGGATACAGCCTGGGTGACGATCACTGCAAACTATGTGAGTGGTGAGGATAAATTGGATTTTGCTGCAGCCTATGGCATAACACCTTCCTGGAGCAGCGTGGATGGCATCCTTTTACTCACCGGTTCTGCTGCCCTTAGTGATTACCAATCTGCTTTACGAGCTGTGACCTATGAAAATTTAAATCCTGATCCAGATACTGCCACTCGGACCATTAGTTTTCAGGTAAGTGATGGCCTGGCTCACAGCAATACCCAAACTCGTGACCTTAGCGTGACTGCCGTAAATGATGCCCCCATCCTGGCTGATATCGAAAAGGCGGGAATGGTTTATGATGCGGGTGATGGTGCTATAGCTATAACGGACTCTATTACGATCTACGATGGTGACAACACAAAAATTGATAGTGCCAATGTTCAAATTAGTTCAAACTTTTTTACAGGAGAGGACAGCCTGGGATACGCAAGTATTTATGGGATATCCGGTAGCTGGGATAATGTTAGTGGAACATTGAGGTTGACAGGAAAAAAAGCTTTAGCTTCCTACGAAATAGTTTTACGCTCAATTACATATGAGAATCACCTGGCCACTCCGCACACACCCACGCGTGTCATCACGTTTAAAGTATTTGATCCGAGTTCTACAAGTAATCCTGTGACCCGCTCAGTATCATCTGGTGCTCCAGCTACCATCTCTGGTCTTGATCTGTGGTTGAACAGCAATGAAGGAGTTTTTACGGATAATGGGGGAACAGTTGATGCTGTGGATGGAGATGATGTCCAGGTCTGGAAAGACCAAAGCGGCAACGGCCGGGATTTTATTAATTCAACCGGCTCACCCTTCTGGCGACAAAGTGTGGCCGGTTTAAATGGGGAAAGTGCTCTGGAATATTCTGGCGGTGGCGAATCCATGCGTGATGCAGACGGTGAACTCTATATCAATGGTCTCTCTGAATTCACCACCTTCATTGTAGTCAAATCCGATATTACCTCAACTGATAAAGGTTTGTGGGTTGTTCGTAATCCAGGAAACGGGGACAAAGAATTTTCAATCCGCTATGATGCTGTAGGGGATAATAGTGGTGAACTGAATGTAGTAAAAGCAGCTGTGTTAGATGATGTGGTTGCCAATGAGATGGAGAGTATTGCAGAGATTCAAGCAACGGTAGGTCAGATTGTTTGTCTGGACTGGAAGAGTGGTGAGGTATGGGATCTATACATTGATGGGGTCTTGAATAATCCTTCCTATTCAGGGGCAGCACCCAGCGGATCAATTTCATCCGCTGTCAAAATGATTATCGGTCAGGGACCTGAAGATGGTGGTGGTTGCTGGGATGGGATGATCGCTGAAGTCGTTCATTACAATAGGCATATCTCTGAGTCAGAACGACAAAGTATTGAAGATTATTTCTCTGATAAATATGCAATCAGTGTCCGCTTGCTTGAACCTGCTACCGGTGGTGATGCCATCTCAGCTGATGATGCAAATACTACCCTTACACCACTGACTGGTCCCAGGATCACAGAAGATACAGCAGGGGAGTTAAGCTTAGGAGGCACGATTATACTGACCGCTCCCAGTGGTTATGAATGGGATACTGTAGGTGCTGTTCCCAGTGTGACTGTTCAGGAGGCTTATGGTACTTCTACCTTATTATCTGTTTCCTATACTTCCCGAACTACCTCAACAGTAACATTTACCGTTGATGCAATTTCTACTGTGGCCAGCCAACCGGGTGAGGTCATTTTCAGTGGCTTACAGATCAGACCCACCACTGGAGTTGTCCCAAATACCGGTGAACTCACGAACGCAGGAACTACAGGTCCTGGTAATAGCATAAACATGGGCACGCTGACCATGATAGCAGGGACACCTACACAGGTCGTCTATACACAATCACCATCTGCCGGGACTATGAATGAGGTTTTATCACCAACTATTAACGTGGAGATCCAGGATGTGGGTGGTAATACCATGGAGACACCGGGCACCTCCGTGACTATCGCCATCTCAACAGGGACAGGTAATTTAACCGGGACTACAACATTAAGCACGGATGCCAGTGGCCATATATCCTTTAGTGATCTAATCCTGGATGCAGCCGATACATTTGCCCTGACGGCATCCAGTACTGGTCTAACCTCATCAGTAAGTAGCTCTTTTGTGGTATCCAACCCAGGACAATTTGTAACATTCCTGATTGAGAAGGAAAGTACAGGCAATATCTTGACCCAGACTGCAGGAGTTGATTTCAACGTTAAAATCTCTGCAGTAGATGGGAGTTCGACTGTTGATGCTACATTTACCGGGACGGTCGATATGACCTCATCAGGGACTCTGAGCAACGGAAGCGGTACTACTGCAGCTTTCATCTCGGGTGTGCTCAGCTCACATTCCCTTGCAATTAGTAGTATTGGCGACTACACCCTTACTGCAACCAACACAGCTGGCACTGAAAATGGATCAAGCAACACCTTCACGGTCGCATCAGGTCCAGCGAGTGCGATCATGTCTGAGATAACAGCTAGCCCCACCGTTCTGGCCAATGATGCAGTGAGTTTATCAACTATTACGGTACAGTTAAAGGATGCTGGAGGCAATAATCTTAGTAGTGGAGGGGCCACCGTCAATTTACTATCTACTGCTGGCACACTGCAGGGAAGTGTATCGGACAATGGGGATGGGTCCTACACCCAGTCACTCAAAGCATCTTCAACTGTTGAGACTGCAACGATCACAGGTGTGTTGAATGGTTCAACCATGACCGATGATGCAACTGTCCAATTCAATGCCTATACGAACATTTGGGAAAGTGATCCCGGGAATGATCCTTATACGAGTCGCTGGGATACCTTACCCAACTGGGATAATAGTGTTCCAATATTGACAGATGCAGTGTTGATACCAAGCAATCCAGCAGATGGTACCAAGTATCCCATCATAAGTAATGATAATCAACAGGTCGCCTCCCTGACCATAGAAACTTCAGCTGACATAACAGTGTCTGGAAGCATTAGCTTTGATGTTTTGGGAGATCTGGCCGGGGGTGGAGACATTAATGGAGGTGCCCAGGATTCCATCCGGGTTGGAGGCGATATGAGTATTGGCTCCAGTTCAATTCAGTACATTGAATTCAATGGAAGCTCACTTCAAACGGTTACTAGCCCCCTGAACTACACAAACTTAACCATTGACAATGCATCAGGTGTGCAGGCAGTAGGGGATCTGGAAGTGACTGGAACACTAACATTAACGACTGGCAGCTTAATTGTCCCCTCTGGCAAATCGCTGATTGCGAATACCAAATCTATCGGATCTGGAAATATCCGCGCAGAAAGAGAGATTACCGGCAGTACTGGCTGGCGTTTATTAGCATCACCTGTGACCTCAACCTATGGCGATTTGTTTAATAATATATTTACGCAGGGCTATACCGGGTCGGATTCATCAAGTGGGTCACCCTCTGTGCTATACTATGATGAGACTTATACAGGTACAGATAACCAAAGGTGGAGAAAACCAACAAACTCCACAGATGCAACCACCTCAGGACGTGGTCTTTTTGTCTATGTATTTGGCGAGATTGCCGGTGAGGCAGCCTATACAAATACGCTTCCCGTTACCCTCGACGTAAGCGGGTCTGAAGAAGAAGGTGTTGCCGGAGTTTTTGATTTTGGAGTGACCTACACCGCATTGGCTGACACGGGCTGGAACCTGGTGGGAAATCCTTTTGCTGCAACCATCGATTGGGATGATCCAGGCTGGACCAAAACCAATCTGGATAATGTTGTTTATGTGTGGGACCATACTGCGAATTCAGGAGCTGGAGCATATCTCACGTGGAATGGTAGCGCAGGATCTTTAGGAAGCGGGCTCATTTCACCCTTTCAGGGCTTTTGGGTCAAGGCGAACGCGGCTGCACCTGTATTAAAAGTTCCTGAGTCCAGCAAGACGATTGGTGGAGTTTTTTATAAGCAGGCCAGTGATTCTAACCCGCTGATTATGTTTTTGCTGGAGGCTGATACATTAGGTGCAACTACACACATTCAATTCAATGAGACGGGATCCATAAATAAGGACATCCACGATGCCTATTATTTAGTTCCGCCTACAGAAACCTATCTCGAGTTATATACTCAGAGCTATGATGACAGCTATCTCGCCATTCAATCTCAGCCATTTCGATTCGGTCGTCCACTTGAGATACCAATTTACGTTGATGGACATGTTGATGGCAACCCACTCTCGGGGACCTACCGCATATCATGGCCTCGTTTAGATGGAATGCATTCCGAATGGGTCTTAACTCTGGAAGATACGGAGAACGGAAATGAGATCAATCTGGGTGAACAGAACTATTACGAGTTTGATCATACCAGTCTGTCCAGACAAACATTGGAATCCATCATCCCCTCCAAGGTTCTCACGCGTACAAAACCTTTTCAGATAATGAAAAAGAGTGGGTCAGAAGCGCCGAGATTTATCCTCAGCATTGACCCAAGGGATGCGTTTCCTGAACTTCCCAGGGAATTTACTCTTGATCAAAACTATCCAAATCCCTTTAACGAGGGTACTGTGATTCCATTTTCAATTCCCCTTGAAGCGCAAGTGTCCGTGACAATTTTTGATGTTCGAGGCAGGGTCGTGGAAAAGCTCATCCAAGATAAACAGTATTTTGCCGGGCAACACAAGTTGAACTGGCTGGCCAGTGGTAGAAGCAGTGGTATCTATTTCTGTCATGTCCAAATTGGGAACAAATATTTTACCCGGAAGATGATTCTATTACGATGAAATTGAATAATCACATATTGATTTTATTCGCTCTGGGATCAGCACTTGTAGGGCAGGACCCAAAATCGTCCCCAGATATCAATATCTCGGCCTATGTGGTTGATCAGATTGAAGTCATCACTATTTCCGATATTGATGCTGGGATTGTTTTACCCGGACAAGCAGAAAAAATTATCTCTCCAATCACGGATGGAGGGGCAGGCATACTGCGACTGGAGGGGCAGGGCAACTCGAGTATCCAAATCTCCTACTCAAAGCAGGTGACGATGACTAATCTGGGAACAAGTCAACCCCTGCTAATGAATTATCTCCTGAGTGGAGGTCCCGAAAACGATCAATCTGGGTCTGTCCTATTTACCACCAATCCGGCAAATGTAAGTTTGAATGCAAACGGTATATTTTATATATGGGTCGGCTGTCGATTTAGCCTGGAAGGTCTGGTCCCCGGTCAATATGATGGTGATTTTATTGTTGAGGTGGAATACAATTAGGATGAATTTAAAAAGATAATGAAAAGTACGTTTAAAATATCGCAATATTTTTTATCCCTGGTTCTTCTGCTAATTGCTTTGACTATACAGCCATTATCTGGTCAGACAATTAATTTTAGTGTGCATGTTGCCAGCTCTCTGGATGCTACCAAAGATGCGGATATGGCTTTTCCACAAGTATTTGCCGGCGATGGTATTACGGCCGTTGGTCTTGGTGATGGTGGTATGGGCGTGTTTGCTATCAGTGGAAATGAGGAGTTGGATGTCGAAGTGACGCTGGTAGCGCCCACTGATTTAGTGCATATCGCTTACCCCGCTCAAAAAATGCCACTAACACTTCAATTTGCTTATGCCAATCATGGAGTAAATGATATCAATCAAGCCGTGACGGCTGTAGGAAATACTGCCAGATTTCAAATGAGGGAGAGGGATAGTGGACCTGCAGGTGCACCACCTACCCCTCCAAGTAATGCCCACACTCCTCAAATTGTGACTGCCTACCTCTATATATTTGGGAATATCGATGTGGGTATGATTGCTTCAGGTTCATATTCAGGTACTGTCGACTTATACGTTCAGTACTATTAGCAAGTTTTCCCAAAATACACAGCTGTAATATTTTTCGAACACAATGTCGCTATCTATTGTCATATAATCATGACCAATATCGTAATCAATAATCATTTATAAACGCAAAAATACCTGTAACTGACTGTAATACAGTGAATTAGACATAGGTCACTCGCTTTGGCACCATTGTTGAATATAAAGAGGGCGTTCGACGGAGAAACGAAATTGAAAAATTGAAAAAGGATGAATAAAAATGAAAAAGATGACTCTCGTAATTTTAGTAGTAACCCTGATAGCTAGCTTTGGTTTTGCACAGGATCAGAATTTAGACGTTAGCGCTACAGTTGGAATAACTGCTCTTAGTTATACTTCAAATACTGATATCCAAATCGGTGATGTAACAAAAAGTACTACAGCTACTGTAGATCCACTTAGTGGAGCTGCTCACGCAAATGTTGGTGGAACTACCCTTGCTGGTAATATCGCCATTAGTGGAGAAGAAGGTGCAACAGTTACAGTGGCCTTTGATGCTACAGCAGTATTGGGTAACGCAACTGAAAACATGACTTTTACACCTGATGTAGTTGGTCACATCACAACACAGCCTTCTGCAGCAACCTCGCTTACCAGCGGTGTATCTACTGTAGATTTAAGTGGAACAGCCGGTGGTGGTGGTACAGGAACCTATAACTTCTGGATTGGTGGCGACCTGGTGGTTGGTGCTGCTCAGAGTCCTGGTGCATACTCAACTGCTACAGGAAATGGTTCAGGTACTGGTGGTAACGGTGGTGGTGCCTGGTCAATGACCCTGATTTATCAATAAGATTATATATACCATATAATCGTATCACAAAGGGCTGTGGATTTCCATAGCCCTTTTTTTATATGCACCCCCTAACATCATATTTCGAGTTGGTTTCCTGCCCCGATCTAGATTAACATATCAAGATAACACAGAACAAAACTATTAAACTGAGAGATAAATATGATTAGCAGAAAATTGACCCTTGTTGTGTTGACAATTACCATGATGTTTTCAAGCCTGTTTTCTCAGGTAGCTATTTCACCCACTTCAGCATTTCTGGACAATAAGCAACGCTTTGAAACCATTCTCATCATGAACAACTCCAAAGATCCTCAGGAAGTCAAACTGGCTTTTAAATTTGCCTATCCAAGAGCAAATAAAGCAGGTGACATTGAGTTAATCTACGATGATGCCGCAGAAGAAAACTTGCACTCCGCCACCGATTGGCTGAGAGGCTTCCCAAAGAATTTTGTCCTGGGTCCAGGTGAGCGTCAGATCGTAAGAGTTACTGCCAAACCACCAAGAGGTATAGAGCCAGGTATGTACTGGTCCAGATTGATCACAACTTCCAGTGCTGTCAGCCCTGAAGTTGGGGCTGTAAATCAGACCGGGATAAGCACACAGATCACCATGCAATTCAACCAGATCACCTCGATATTTTATAAGTATGGTGAGCTTACCTCTGGTGTGCTGCCCTTCAAGCTCCGTCCGGTTATCGAAGATCAGGTTGCAAATATATTTGTAGATTACACGAAGAGTGGTAACGCACCATTCCTGGGTACTATGCATGCCGAAGTATTTGATGGATCGGGAAAACTGGTTCAGGATAAGAAAGTATTTGTCTCAATCTATTACGATGGTTTGCGGCGTCTTACCATGGATATTAGTGATCTTGCAGCCGGGAGCTATGATGTGTTGTTAACTGTGACCTCTGGTAGGTCAGATATCCCCGCCAGTGAAATTGTCCCGACCGAACCACAGACGATCCGAGGCAGTTTCACTAAAATCTAATTGAACATTCTAACACGATTTTTAATCGTTTTCAGTCTTTTATGGTCTGGAAGCACGGCTTTTGCCAATCAAAGTGAAACTGATGGTGATTGGGAAGAAGAAGTCTATCTGTCCTTCCGCTATCTGGGTGTCATTGATGAAATACTGGTGGCCGTTGCCAAGGATGGTGAATTTTACTATCCACTTACCGAATTATTTGAACTCTTTGCCATAAACTACACGCTCAGCGCCAAGAGTTTCAGTGTAAGTGGCTATTATCTCGATGAGGATAACACGTATCTCCTGGACTTCGCGAATTTCGCTGCCTATGTCAAAGCTGACAAGACCACCTTATATGCCTCGGATTTTTTAATCAAGGATGTGGATTTTTATGTCAAGGCCAAGGTTTTAGAAGATCTATTTGCGCTCAATCTTAAAATTGACTTAAGCAGACTGGTCTTGAAACTGGAAACGCCCCATGTTTTGCCCATTATCAGTCGCCATGAAAATAGACGAAGCCAGCAAAGAAGAATGCAGTATACTCAGGTTTCTGACGAATGGTACCCGCTACTGGCCAATCGAGATCCACGTATTCTTGATGGCGGTTTTCTCGATTACACTCTATTTAGCACTGCATCGAAAAATAACACGAACTTGAATCTGAATACCAGTATTGGTAGTGAGTTGCTATTTGGTGATGTCCAAGGGAATATTATCACCACAACAAATGCATTTGGTACCAGTGCTAAGGCAAGTGGTTTTCGATGGCGTTATGTCCAGGATGAAAGTCCCTATTTTACACGTGCCAGTATTGGAGCGTTGACTACAAAGGGCTTAAACCAGAGAGCAATTCATGGATTCAGCGTATCCAATGAGCCCATTCTCACACGGACATCATTTGACCAATACATAATTGATGGCAATACTGATCCTGAAGCTGAAATAGAGCTGTATCAAAATGATCGTCTCGTTGAAGTCAGCACAGCTGATGATGTTGGATATTATCGATTTTTCGTACCACTGAATTATGGATTATCCAGATTTAAAATTCGTATATATGCTAAACAGGGACACGTCATCGAATTGGATCGACAGGTTGATATACCCTTCAGTTTTCTCCCACCAGGTGAATTCAGATACCATTTGAACGGAGGGGTTCAGACAAGTATTGATCCAGACGATACAGAGAAAAGAGATCTTACTCAGTTATCGTTCTCATATGGTGTCAATAAGTGGTTAAGCTCCAAAATTGGTATTGATTATGCCAGCAAAGAGAATCAAAATAGACCTATTATTTACAATCAATTTTCAAGTCGGATTGCTGGAGATTTCCTACTAAACCTTGATCTTATATATGGATCGCTATATAAGCTGACAACTCAGGGCCGTGGTTCTCAAGCTTCCTCATGGAACTTTGATTATACATATTATCAGAACGAAGGAAATCTGAATCCACTCGTCTATATCCAGACTTTGAATGCAGGTATATACTTTCCAGTTCCCATATTTACACATCCCATCATTTTGCGTATTGATGGTCGCTGGAAGAATTTTTCTAATTCTGACATCCTGGGCTATGATCTTTATTTTAGTAATAACTTCAAGGGTTTCAGATTTCGATATGGACTGAAGGAAGAAAGATTACTTCAAGCTGGTTCCCCCGCTGCAGTCCATAGCGATGCCCAACTGAGTATCGTTTACTCCATACCAAGGAACCCCCTCTATCACCCATTACTGCAGGGGACTTATATAAGAAACGATGTGTTTTATAATACAGTGGGTGGAAATTTTGAATCCTTCAATTTCCAGGTTACAAAGCAAATATCCAAAAAGCTAAAATTTCAACTGGCGATTGGAGAGGATTTAATAATAAAAAACCGTACATACGAACTTGGAATTTCCTGGGATGCTGAAAAATTCAGAAGTGTAAGCTCAATAGAATATGCCAATGAGAGTCACGCTGTCGCACAAACTGTCAGAGGGTCCCTTGCCCTGGATAGACCAAATAGCGAATTTCTCTGGGACAATCGTCAACAAGTCGGCCGCGCAGGTGCTTCCATTCGCATGTTTGTCGATGAGGATAACTCAGGAATCTACGATGAGGGCGAAGAACTACTGCCTGGTAATGCTGTGAGTATTCAGCGTGCTACCACCAGACAAATCACCAAATCAGGGATGTCTCGTTTATCCCAACTGCAACCTTATCGACGCTATAACTTCGTTATCAATGAAGCAAACATTATGAATCCTCTGCTCATGCCAAAGCACAAAGAATTTTCTGTTGTTTTAGATCCAAATAGTTATAAAACTTTGGATATTCCATTTTTTACAACGGGAATTATCGACGGTCGCGTGGATAAATTGACTGGAGGTGCGTATCTTCCAATATCCGGATTAAGAATTCATGTGCGAAGTGCAGATGGTTTGTATGAATCTACGCTGCGTACCTTCTCCGATGGCTCATACTATTCTATGGAAATTCCGCCAGGTGACTATGAAGCCTGGGTGGATGAGAGCCAACTCGAATTCCTGGGAGTGAACTCCACTCCAATCAAACTTAGCTTTACAGTCACAGCCAGCGCCGAAGGAGATTTTGTCGAAGGCCTGGACTTTATCCTCGAGTAATTCCTGATTTAACTAAAACTGCGGTGGTGGAGCAGGTTTATTACCCAGCACAGCCTCAATTTTATCCATGACTTCCTCTGTCAGAGCGGGTAAGGTATCCAGTGCCTTTAAATTTTCAGTCAATTGGGACATTTTCGAGGCACCCAGAATAACTGTGCTCACATTGGGATTCGAGGCACACCAGGCCAATGACATATTCGTCAGGGAATGGCCGATATCGTTGGCTATCTCCTGGAGTTTAATAGCTTTCTGAATTTTAGCCTGACCCTCAGGTGACTCAACCATGCTCTTCAACCAGCCATATCCAGGTAGATTAACCCTGGCATCGTCTGGGATTCCCTGGCTGTATTTCCCTGTGAGTAAACCTGAAGCAAGTGGTGACCAGATAGTGGTACCCAGACCAATTTCTGTATAGAGCCTCCTGTAATCAGATTCCACAAAATCACGGCGGAACATATTGTATTCAGGTTGTTCCATAGTAGGTGGGATCAGACCATATTGACGGGCAACACCATAGGCTTCCATAATTTGCTGCGCGCTCCATTCGGAAGTCCCCCAATACAGAACCTTACCTTGATGAATAAGATCAGTCATGACACGTACGGTTTCCTCAATGGGTGTTGATTCATCAGGTCTGTGACAGAAAAACAGATCTAAATAGTCTACCTTGAGTCTGCCCAGCGCAGCATGGCAGGCATCTGTTAGGTGTTTGCGGCTTAATCCTCTCTGTGTTGGTAGCTGCCCACCCCAGAAGGCCTTAGACGAAACAATAAAAGTATCTCGACTCCAACCCAGTTTCTTGAGTGCATCACCCATGATCTCCTCTGAGGCACCATTGGCATAGACTTCAGCATTGTCAAAAAAATTAACCCCGGCATCATAAGCGGTTTTCATCATTTCTTCAGCCAGTGAGAGATCGACTTGGGCTTGAAAGGTGACCCATGAACCAAACGATAAGGTGCTTACTTTTAAGCCCGAACTTCCTAAACGACGATATTCCATATTCAATTCCTCTTCTCTTTTGATAAGTATTGTGGCCGTTAGGATAAAGAGTAGCCAGCCAAATTCCAATCTAAGAAATAAAGAAACTAAGCACATATTTTGGAATAGATCTCCTCTGATCTGTCTATGTATAGAATTTGGTATGATTTCTGCTTTTCCCTTGACTTGGTTGTGGCAAACGCTATTTTTTTCGAAAGCAAATATCGTGTGACCTGGATCAACTTGAGCACACATCATTCATTCCAATTAAGGGGATACAAATGAACAAAATCATTACCATTTCAATTTTATTGTCAGCGCTTTTCTTAGGATCTTGTTCTACCTTGAGCTTTATCCCTACAGAGGGTGGTGCATCTAAATTTAACCTGGCTACGGTTGAGTATGTCCAGGCTCAAAATGCAGCCCAACAGGATGATTTAGTGAATGATCTTGCTGAAAATTTAAGCGTGATGCTGGACTCTGTCCTCATGGAAGACAGGGCTGCCTTGATGTCTATGACAGCTCAATTGGATTCAATCAATAATATCATATTTGAGTTCTCCACTAAAATTGACTCATCTGAGTTATTGGTTGAAAAATCTATCATGACCATGAAAAAAGAATTGACGACGATGAAAACAAATGCCAGTAGCACCCGCATGGTTATCCGTCGTATAAATGATAACATTGATAATCTTCCTGTAAAAGCACTGGAAACATTTAACGAAGCTATCAATGAGTATTTGACAAAGGATGAAGCTCCAACCGAATAATACCAACCTTTTTTGAAACCAGCTTTTTAAGTCCCCTCGCTGAATCCAGCAGGGGACTTTTTTAATTTATTTATTCTCAATGCTTAAGAATATGAGTACTGGAGAGAGCAAATGCGTAAATCGATTATTTTGATTTCTGGGGTGAATGGTGAAATCGGTCATGGTCTGGTTCGATCTCTATACGATCAGGGCATCCGAAATCTAATTGGGATTGATCTGAGCACGCCAGATGAATTTGTTCAGGAACGCACTCTGGATTGCCTGGTGGGCAACATCCTGGATCGTAACCTGTTGGAGCGGGTAAATGCTCAATATCAGATTGAAGCCATCTATCATATGGCTGCACTACTAAGTACTCGGGCTGAATTTTCTCCAGTTATCGCCCACGAAGTGAATGTGGATGGGACCTTGAATCTTTTGGACCTGGCCATGGAACAAGCTCAGAGTCATGGCCACTCAGTGAAATTTTTCTTCCCCAGCTCAATTGCTGTATACGGAATCCCCACTCTTGAAGAAAAATCCACGATCGGCGCTATACGGGAGGATGATTATCGTCATCCCCAAACCATGTATGGTTGCAATAAACTCTATTGTGAGAGCCTGGGGGACTATTACAGTCACTACTACAAACGATTATCTGCTAGTGATTCGAGAGGATTGGTCGATTTTAGGAGTATTCGCTTCCCTGGCATCATCAGCGCTCACACTCTTCCTGCCGGAGGTACCAGCGATTATGCACCTGAAATGATTCATGCTGCTGCCAAAGGAGAACCATACAGCTGTTTTGTCAGGGAAGATGCCACCATCCCATTTATGACCATGAGTGATGCCATTATTGCCATCGAAATGCTTATGGCTGCGCCGCAAAGCACTTTGACCCAGATGGTTTATAATGTGAAAGCATTTAATCCCTCTGCTGGTGAGTTTTTAGCAAAGGTTAAAACCTATTATCCAGAGGCTGATATCAATTTTGTCATAAATGACAACCGTCAGTCAATTATTGACAGCTGGCCGGCTGATATCAATGATGATCAGGCCAGAACGGACTGGAATTGGTCAGCCAAGCATGATCTGGACAAAGCTTTTTCTGAATATTTAATGCCTGAGATCAGGAGCCGTTATGAGCACAACTAAAGCACGTCTGAAAGCAGAACTAGCCGAGATTAAATCTGCTGGTCTGTTCAAAGCCGAACGAGTTATTGAGTCGCAACAAAGTGCTGAAATTCAGGTTGGGGGAGCCTCCGTACTAAACTTCTGCGCCAACAACTATCTTGGTCTTGCTAATCATCCCCGCCTGATAAAGGCAGCCCAGGACGGCCTGGCCAAATGGGGATTTGGACTAAGCTCCGTGAGATTTATCTGTGGTACCCAGAGTATTCATAAAGAATTGGAAGGAAAAATTGCCGATTTCCTGGGCTTGGATGATGCCATCCTGTATTCGTCCTGCTTTGATGCCAATGGTGGACTCTTTGAGACCATTCTGGGGCCAGAGGACGCCATTATATCTGACCAACTAAATCATGCCTCTATTATTGATGGTGTACGTCTCTGTAAAGCGAAGCGATATCGATATGCCAATAACAACATGGACGAATTGGAATCCATCTTAAAAGAATCTCAAGACGCCAGGACGCGTCTTATATCTACAGACGGTGTTTTCTCAATGGATGGCTATGTCGCTCAGGTAGATAAGATTTGTGATCTTGCAGAAAAATATGATGCACTCGTTCATGTCGATGATTCACATGCTACCGGATTTTTTGGACCCAATGGAAGGGGTTCCTATGAATTTCGTGGTGCCATGGGACGCGTTGATATCATCACCTCAACTCTTGGAAAAGCCATGGGGGGAGCAAGTGGTGGTTTTACAGCAGCTCGTCAGGAAATCGTCGATATGCTGAGACAGCGCTCACGACCCTATCTGTTTAGTAATACTCTGGCTCCAGCCATCACAGCGGCCAGCATTGCTGTCATTGATCTCCTGTCCGAGTCCTCCGATTTGCGTCAGCAACTGGAGGAAAATACAAAATATTTTAGAGAGAAAATGACAGCAGCAGGATTTGATATAAAAGCAGGTGAACACCCCATTGTCCCCATCATGTTTGGCGATGCCAAGCTGGCAGCCGATATAGCCGCCGCTATGCTGGAGAAGGGCATCTATGTCATTGGCTTTTCATTTCCGGTCGTGCCCAAAGGAGAAGCCAGAATTCGAACTCAAATAAGTGCCGCCCACACCCGCGAGCATCTTGATATGGCAATTAATGCCTTTACCGAAGTCGGCCAGAAATTCGGTGTTATTTAATTTAATGCAAAATTGATATTTGATCGTGGTGGTATGTAGGGTCGTAGCATGCTACGACCCTACACACCACGATAATAACCACCATCTCCCCCAAAAACGCACTAACAGATCATGTCAGTTTGTGCTATGTTTTACCATATCATGCTGGGACATAGAACTATGAAAAATTTGTTTATCGTCAGACATTCCAAAGCAGTTGAAGTGGCACCTGACTTCTCCGATTTCAATCGCTGTCTGGCTGATTATGGGGTGGAAAAAGCGACCGCCATTGCAGAGCATCTCGCCCGGGATTTAAACCAGGTTGATCTCATGCTTTCAAGTCCAGCTTGTCGGGCACTTGAGACAGCAAAGATCTTTGCCGAAAATTTAAATTATCCCAGTACAGATATCGTCCAGCAGGAGCCACTTTATCATTTTGGTGGGATTGACCGGGCGATTGACATTATTTCCCATGTCGATGATGATGTAAACACATTGATGCTCTTTGGACATAATCCGACTTTCAATGCTCTATGCTGGAACTTATGCAAAGAATTTCGTGAGGGCATGCCGACATCTGCTGTTGTAGGAATAACATTTAAAACCAGCACCTGGCCTAAGGCGATTAACAGGGGTGGCAAATTGCTGACCTACCTGACTAAAAAGAATCTTGTCTAAACGCTTCATGGCCAAATCATCAAAAAAGTTTCGTGTTACCAAACGAGATCCTGAAAACAACTGGGTCCCCGATTCAGAGCAAAAATATGCTGCTATTGATATTGGTTCAAATGGTGTTCGTCTCCTGCTATCCAAGGTCTTGATCACCGGGGAGCATTGTGTTTTTGCCAAGGAATCTCTGGTGAGAATGCCCATTCGCCTCGGAGAGGATGTGTTTAAGGATCAAGCCATCTCTCCCCATAAAGAAGAACAACTTGTTTCCACCCTGATAGCCTTTTCACATCTGCTAAAGGCTTACGAGCCCAGGGATTACCGAGCTTGTGCAACATCGGCCATGCGTGAGGCGCAGAACGGAGCCAGGATTGCCTCTAGAATTCGCCAGGAGAGTCAACTAAATCTGGAAATTATTGATGGTGGCGAAGAAGCAGAAATGATTTTTGCATCCCATATCGCTGAAACGCTCCACCCTGACAGGGCCTATCTCTATATTGATGTCGGTGGTGGTAGCACAGAATTGACCTTTTTTGCCAGGAGTGAAAAATTGATTTCCCGCTCTTTCCCCATAGGGTCTGTCCGTTTATTGAATGGACAGGTGAGCCAGGCTGTATGGGATGATATGCAGGCCTGGATTTTAGAGCATTGCCCGGCAGATATTCAGCTTAGTGCCATTGGCTCAGGCGGAAACATGAATAAAATCCTCAGGCTCTCCAACAGTAAAAATGATATGCCTGTTAGTTATACAGAACTAAATGAGATTGATGCCATGCTCAATTCTTATACCATTGAAGAGCGCATCAGAGTGTTACATCTACGACCAGACCGGGCCGATGTAATTGTACATGCTTCAAAAATATTCAAATCCATCATGCAGTGGGGTGAGATTGAGGAAATATTCGTACCTCAATTCGGTCTGGCTGATGGATTGGTGCATTTCATGCACGATGCATATGTGAAAAATTCATAGGGGAATGCTTGAATGGAATCTGAGAAAGCAATGCTGGAAGCTTTGAGCACAATCTTACCTGAGGATCGGATTAAAGCACGTCTCATCGATCGTCACAGTTTTGCCAGGGATGCCAGTTTCTACAGACTGATTCCTAAAGTTGTCGTACAGCCTGTGAACGAAAAAGAAATCATCGAACTCTTCTCATATTCTCAGCGAAGTAAGATACCTCTGGTATTCAGAGCCGCTGGAACGTCCCTGTCAGGTCAATCAATCACTGATGGGATTCTTGTGGAGGTCAGCAGGAAGTGGCAGGATTTCTTCTTCGATAAGGAACAGGGAACCATTCAGTTGGAACCAGGCTTGATTGGCAGTCAGGTAAATCGGCGATTAGCCCGATATGGTCGGAAAATTGGACCGGATCCTGCATCATTGGATGCCTGTATGATTGGTGGAATTATTGCCAATAATGCCAGCGGCATGTGCTGTGGTGTGAAAGATAATGCCTACCATACCCTCGATACTGTGCGGTTTGTCCTGCCCAATGGACAGACCTATGACACCATTGATGAGAATAGTGATGATCTACTTTTAAAGCAGGCTCCCGACATTCATCAGGGTCTCCTTGACCTGAGAGAACGTGTCCTGGCCGATAAAACCCTCTACAAACGGGTCAGGGATAAGTACACTCGCAAGAACACGCAGGGATATTCACTAAATGCTCTCATCGATTATGAAAAACCGATTGATATACTAAGTCACTTATTGGTTGGTTCTGAAGGAACACTGGGATTCATTTCGAAGGTTCGCCTGAAAACTCTGCTAGATGATCCCCATAAATCAGCCGCTCTCCTCTTTTTTAAGGATATTCGGTCAGCCACCGAGACGGTCATACCTTTGCAAAAGGCCGGAGCTCAGGCTCTGGAACTTATGGATCGAGCGGCTCTACGATCCATCCAGGATGAACCTGGTATTCCAAAAGAAATCAAATCTCTCCCCGAAAAAGCAGCCGCATTGCTTTGCGAATTTCAAGCCCCAGATTCTCAAAAACTCTCTGAGAAAGTGGAGGCAGGTCTCCATAAATTGAAGACAGCCAAATTGATTCACCCTGCTGACTTCACTGAGGAAGAGAAAACACGCCTGCTTTACTGGAAGCTGCGTAAAGGTTTGTTGCCTTCGGTCGGTGCTGTGAGAAAATCTGGAACGACTGTTATTATTGAGGATATTTGTTTCCGGCTAAAAGATCTGGCAGATGCTACCCTGGAACTGCAGGGTTTATTTAAAAAACATGGCTACGAGGACGCCATCATTTTTGGCCATGCCAAGGACGGTAACCTCCATTTTGTAATATCCCAAACCTTCGCTGATGCCGCTGGCCGAGACCAGTATGAGCATTTCATCAAGGATGTGGTCGAAATGACCGTAGGCACCTATGACGGCGCTTTAAAAGCCGAACACGGCACGGGTCGCAACATGGCTCCTTTCCTTGAAACAGAGTGGGGTGGGGTAGCTGTAGAGATTATGCGTGATCTCAAAGCCCTGATTGATCCTGATCTGCTTTTAAACCCAGGTGTGATCATTAACGATGACCCTGAGATTTACCTCAAGAATATTAAGCCAACACCCACCGTTGAAGCTGTTGTTGATAAATGTATCGAGTGTGGTTTTTGTGAAACCTGGTGTCCTTCCAAAGACTTAAGTATGACACCACGACAACGTATCGCCACCTGGCGTGAGATTCAATTATTACAGAAGGGCGATTTCACCGAGCGTGAAACTGCTCAGGTTCTGCTCAAAGATTATGCTTACGAAAGTGTTGATACCTGCGCCGTGGATGGTCTCTGTGCGGTGGGATGTCCCGTGAAAATAGATACGGGTGATTTAACTCGTCATTTCAGACATCAGAGCCATGGATTAATAGGCCGAAAAATTGCTTGGTGGACAGTCAGATATTTTAGTTTTGTGGTGGAGATGATCCGCCTGGGTCTCAACCTGATAACACCCCTTGCCAGAGTCATCGGCAGCCAAAGGATTGTTTCATTCTCAATGATGATACACCGTTGGAGTGGGGGCAGGATACCCGTTTGGCACAAATATATGCCTACAGGTGGTAAGGGTCTGCCTGTAATCCGAATCAAGAATACCGATGAAAAAGAGGAAATGGTCTATTTTGCCTCATGCCTCAACAGGGGTATGCATAAAACCCCGGGTGAAACCAATAATCTGAGTACTGCCGAAGCTTTTATTCAACTCTTGCAGGAAACTGGAATTCATCCGATTTATCCTGCTCATCTGGAAGACCTCTGCTGTGGAACTCCCTATTCCTCAAAGGGCTTCAATAAAGCCTACAAGCTCATGGCGGAAAATACTGTGCGTTCTTTATGGAAGACGTCTCAACAGGGTAAATTGCCTGTAGTGGTGGATACGTCACCCTGTACCTACAAGATGTTGCATTATGATACTATTCTGGAAGGGGAGTATCTGGAGCAATGGAAGTCCCTCAATATTATTGATATCATCGCCTACCTGAATGACACAATTATTCCCCGCCTTGATTTGAAGTACAAAGCAGATAAAATTATTCTACACCCAACCTGTTCCACCAGGAAAATGGGTCTGGATGATAAGATGCTCGCAGTTGGGAACGCTTGTGCTGAGGAAGCCGTTATCCCAGAGGATGTGGGTTGTTGTGGCTTTGCTGGAGATCGAGGTTTTTTGGTTCCCGAACTTACTGAGCAAGCGACTAAAGATGAGGCTGCAGAAGTACGCAAACATCACGGGACTCAGGGACATTATTCATCATCGCGGACCTGTGAAATGGGGATGTCAAATGCTACCGATGAAGCGTATTCGTCTCTGATACATCTCGTTCATAAAGCGGTGTTTGGAAACTAGAACCTTACACAAATCTTTCCGAGGAGTAGATATTGAGTTCTAATAATAATACAACAGGTGAAACTGCTGTCAGTAGACTCTCGCTGGGAGTGAAATTAGGCTATGGAGTGGGTGAGATCGGGATCAATATTTTCATCGTCACCACAGGAATGTTTCTGCTCTACTACATGACTAATGTGTTGAAAATTAATCCAGCTCTTGCCGGGACGTCCCTGATCTTTGCCAAACTTTGGGACGTGATCTCAGATCCTATCATGGGCAAGATTTCTGATTCCACAATATCTAAACACGGTCGGAGAAGACCCTTTTTGCTTTACGGTTCCGTGCCCTTTGGTATAGCATTTCTGATCCTATTTATTACGCCTCCTTTTAGTGCTGAAATGGCAAAAACGATTTATGTAGTGTTGCTATATGCTTTGGGATGTACGGCTTTTACCATTGTTGCTGTCCCTTTCTCCAGTATGGTTGCTGAAATGTCTGACAACTACAACGAGAGAATGTCCATTACGGCTTATAGGATGTCATTTGCCTCAGTGGGAGCTCTCGTCGCCGGTGGGGTCGCTATGCCGCTGGTAAATTTGGGGGGTGGTGGCGAGGCTGGGTTTCTTGTGATGGCTCAGGTGTTTGCAGCTGTAATGATCTTCTCAAGCCTGCTCTGTTTCTTTGCGACTAAAAAAGCGCCCACACTGGCACCTGTTGAGGATGTTCCTCCTATTCTGCAACAGATCAAGATTGCTTTAAAGAACATCCCATTTTTTATGCTGATGATCAGTTATCTGATTCAGTCTCTAGCAGCAGGCGTTTTAATGGCCGGGTTTGTCTTTTTTGTCAAATATGTAATGGGACAGTCAGAGGAAGCGATGGGTATCGTGTTTCCCATCTTCCTGGTCACTGGAATTGCCTTTATTCCGGTTTGGAATATGATCGGAAAAAAAATGGGTAAAATAAAAGCTTACAAAATTGGTCTGATCATCCTGTCGATCATGCAATTGTCGCTTTTCTTTACCGGTCCAGATAATATGAGTCTTTTCTATATTCAGATATTTCTGCTGGGCATTGGTTTTTCATCTTTCCAGCTATTCCCTTTCTCAATGCTGCCTGACACCATCGAATACGATCAGTTAAATTCAGGAATGCGAAGGGAGGGAATCTTTTCTGGTATGTGGGCTTCAGGACAGAAAACAGCCTACTCCCTTGGTCCTGCAATTGTTGGCATATCCCTGGGAATCTTCCATTTCAATGAGGGTTTGGGCAATCACCAACCAGAAAGTGTCGCCCTGGGAATTAGGCTGGTCTTTTGTGTATTCCCAGCACTCATGTTTTTACTAAGCTTCATTCCCTTTAATAAGTACGACCTGACCGAAGCGAGGTTTGAGGAGATTAAACGGTTGATTTCTGAAAAAGCATAAGCTGAAGTAGCCTCTTCACCCAAAACCAATAATCTTGGGCTAAAGTAAAACCTACCCTGATCCCAACTAAAAAAAGTTTGCATATGACACTTTTGATTGTAGCTTACTACAAACGTAGGAGAGTAACGATATGAGTAGTAAGCTGAATCTAGATGCACTAAGTCAATTCGAATGGCTGATCATGAATCATCTGTGGGAAAACGAAAAAGCTTCCGCCCGGGAAGTCATGGAAGCCATGCCTGGTGAGGCACAACGGGCATATACCACGATCCAAACCTATCTGGAGCGCTTGGTGGATAAAGGCTATCTGACAAAGGAAAAAATTGGGATGGTGAATTTCTATACTGCGCAGGTGCCCAGGGAATCAGCCGTAGATGGCGCTACTAGCACCTTTATTGATAGGGTCTTCCAGGGCTCTGGGTCGAGTCTGGCTGCCTATCTCCTCAAAAACAATAAACTGAGCAATGATGATCGTAAGCAGATCCAAGATATACTGAAGCAAGGAGAAGATAATGGTTGATCAATTAATAAACATTCTGTTGCAGTCATCCTGGCAAATTCTCATTCTCTCCATCATCGTCTGGCCGCTCAGCAGATTAAGTATCCGATCTTATCCAAATTTTGCATATATCCTCTGGGTGGTTATCCTGGTCAAAGCCCTGATCCCCATCAATATTACCTTACCTTCCCAACAAATCCCGGTGGCTGTGTTTTCACCAGTTATCACCGGCGAGTTCATCCAGGGAACCGTAGTTGCATCAGCAAGTAATTTCTCTATCAACACATTAATTGCCATGATCTGGTTGATTGGTGTATTGTTCCTCGCGGTGAAACTTATGGTGTCAGAGATATCCCATAGGAAACGATTGGGAATGGCGGAAGTACTTGAACCTGAATCCTGGTTCCACAGTATGAAAGCAGACCTGGGAATCAAGCAAGAGATCCATTTATATGTGCATGAGCGCATCCATAGTCCATTGATGCAGGGCTTGTGGAATGTGCGTATTTATTTACCCCAGGAATACAAATCCTGGACACTTGCTGAAAAACAAAGCGTGATTGCCCATGAGCTAACCCATATCAGACGTTTGGATATTGTCATTATTTATCTCCAGGCCATCGTTAAAACACTCTACTTTTTCCATCCGGTCATCTGGTTAGTAAATGATCAGATTGATCTGGAACGGGAGAAGATATGTGATGATGAAGCGATCGAACTTTCAACTACAGACCGTAGAGCATATGGAGACCAACTCTTCAGACAGCTATCAACAGAAGAAGGCCAGAAATCAGTTCCTGTCCTGGCTGGTGGTTTTTTCATGAGTGATAGCAGTATCATCAAACGATTTCGATATATCAAAGAAAAGAGGGGAGATATGAACGGGAAACTTAAGTATTATCATGTCATGCTAATCCTGGTTGTTACCAGTCTAGCGGTTCTAATAGCGTGTAACTCTGAAGTACCGCAGAGTACGACAGAACCAACTGGTCTAGAAAAAGCACCAGCGCTAAATGAAAATGAGGTTTTTCAAGCATATGATGTACCCCCCCAACCAGTTGGAGGGTATGCTGCCATCCAAGAAAATGTCAAATATCCAGAATTAGCACGAGAATCTGGAATTGGGGGAACTACAATAGTTCAGGTAACCATCAATGCACAGGGTAAGGCAGGAAACTCCTTAGTACTCAGAAGTGCTGGTGACGAATCACTTGATGCCGCAGCTGTAAATGCAGCTATGGCTACCGAATGGATACCTGCTCAACAGGAAGGCTCGCCTGTCGGTGTTCGAATATCAATTCCAATCGTTTTCAAGTTAAAAGAGGGTGGATCAGACCATTCGGTATCATCTGCAACTGCCACAGGTAAAAGAGATTGGGACGTTTCTCCCCGGCCAGAGAATTGGAAGGCTATCGGTGAAAATATTATTTACCCTGAGCAGGCCAAGCAAGACGGTGTCACTGGTACGCTTACCATGCAATTCACTATTGATGAAAGAGGAACTCTGCTTAGTCCAATAGTGCGAAGTGGTCCTGATCATGCAGCACTCAAGGCGGCCGCTATCGTTGCTCTCAAGTCAACGAAGTGGTTGCCTGCTGAAAAAGATGGCCAGCCAATCGCAGCTACCATGGAGATGGGTATCGGGTTTGGAACAGAGGAAGAGCAAAACAAAACCCAGAAAATAGCGAATGGAGTGAGACCACTGGATAGATTGGGTAAAGTCCCAGTCACTATCAAAGGTCCCAATGCAGCAGCAAGGGCAGAGGATATTTCATTCAAGATCTACATAAACAGCGACGGACTTTTTGAAGGTATCAGCGGATCCCTTTCTACAAATGATGAAGGTGTAGAAGTGGATCAAAAGGCTTTGGATATGTGGATGAAAAGTAATTGGGAGGCTGTCCCTAAAACAGACAGGCTGGAAGGACAATGGATAGATGTGCCCCTCGAGTTCACCTTTATTGATTAGATAAGACGAGATTCCCGTAAATTCAGATTCGTTGTTTTCATGGTAAGGGCGGATTGCAATCCGCCCTTATTGCTTTGAGAAAACCCACCCTAACCCAGCATCCAAAATACCCACAGGGTGGACAAAACTGGTCCCAGTATCCCCATCAAGATTCCGCCTCTCAAAAAATCAGTGGATTTTAAATCACCAGTTGCGAAAGCAATAGCATTGGGAGGTGTCGAGATCGGTAAACACATCGCAGCCGACGCACCCAGAGCCAATGGAATAACCACGATGGGTTCAAATCCAACGGCGACTGCCATTCCTAGAGGTGCCAGAATATTCGTAGCGGCTGTATTACTCATGAAATTTGATAGCAAAGTCGTGATATAGGCCAGTACAAAAGCAATAGCGAGTAGACCCATGGTATCCATGGGGATGAGACCCAATAGCCAGGTGGCCAGACCACTTTTCTGAATGGCAACACCCAGGGATAAACCACCAGCCATAAGCATCAAAACATCCCATTGTAAGCGGCGTATCTCTGCTACATTCAAAATGCCAGTCACAGCAAAAATGGTGATGGGTATGAATGAGACGACGGCAGTAGGCATCCCGTGGATTGAACCGGTCATCCACAATAAAACGGTGAGTATAAAGACGGGGAATACCAGCAGACGTTTCCACATGGGCAGCAATGATCCCGTTCTGGTTTCCCATTCCAGACCACGCAGATCCAGAGTCTCGGAATTGGATGGGTGTGCAAACCGTAAATAGAGCCAGGCAATGAAAAATAGTACAATGGCAGGTGGGAGTCCCAGCGTCATCCACTCAATAAAGCTAATGGCATGGGTCTCACTGAGCAAGCCGGCTGCAATCGCATTTGGCGGGCTACCAATAATGGTTCCCATACCACCCACATTCGCTGCAAAAGGGACGCCCAGTAGGAGTGCCTTAACAAAAGGGTCTTTTTTATCGATGCCGGCAATCACTGGTGCCATAACCGACATCATCATAGCCGTTGTAGCTGTATTGGACATAAACATGGAAAACACAAAGGTCAAACCCATGGCACCCAGCAGAACATTGGAGGGCCGCGAGCCAAACCATTTCAAAACAAAACGCGCCATCATCCTGTCAAAACCCGTGGTTTGAGCAGCCTGGCCTAGCACGAAGCCGCCCATGAATAACCACATGATCGGACTGGCCCAGGGAGCCACAAACATCTGCCAATCTTTGACGCCCGTCGCATAAACACCGCCAGGTCGACCTAAAATGAGGATTTCCAAACCAATGATGAGTATGGCCACAGAAAAAGCCGGTATAGCTTCGGTCATCCACAAACCTGCCGCAAAGATAAGAATGAAGAGAGTCCACATGGCAGCCGGTTCTAAGCCGGAATAGGATGGAATAAGGGCGACCATAGCTGCAAATAAGGCAGCCCCAATCATTTTAACTAAGCGCCTCGTCGAAGAAATCTCTAGTTTTCCAAGTAGTCGCCTGGCTTGCCGCCTAGTATCAAGCATCTGAATCCTTTAACACTCCAAGCGGCGATTCGAATCGCCGCCGAGGGATAAATGTAAAAACTATTTCCAGGCTGGACTTTGAGCTATAATTCATGCTCAATCAGTGTTTCAGCCACAGCCCGGGAACAATCAGCTAAATCATTTAAATCGTAACCACCTTCCAGGCCGACCAACAGATGGGGAGTAATATCCAGACAGTAACGTGTAAATTCTGCAAAATGCTCGGGTAAAAGTTGCATGCCACCCAGAGGGTCATTTATACTGGCGTCGAATCCAGCGCTAACAATCAGTAATTCTGGTTCCCAGGCTCTGAGAAAGGGCAATACTTTCTTATCAAAAGCGTTGATGTATTCATGCTTTCCAGAACCGATTGAGAGCGGGATATTCAGAACATTGCTGAAATCTCCTTTTTCATGTTCAGCACCTGTACCTGGATAGTAGGGCCACTGATGCAGGGAACAGTATGCCAGATTTGGATCCGTTTCCAGAATATGCTGGGTTCCATTGCCGTGATGTACATCCCAATCCAGAACAGCCACCCGATTTATGCCCTTTACTTCTATGGCATAGCTGGCAGCGATGGCACAGTTGTTAAAGAGACAGAAACCCATAGCATTGTCTCGCTCAGCGTGATGCCCCGGGGGACGAGAGATAACAAATGAGGACTCCTGGTGTCCCACGATGCGATCAACACCATCCAACCAGGCACCAGTGCTTTGCAAAGCGATATCATAACTCTCAGGACTGACCATAGTATCTGGGTCGAGGCTAAAGCCACCTCGCTCGGCAGTATTGCGCACGTTGAGAATATGAGCCGGGGTATGCACGAGTTTGATTTCCTCAGCAGTGGCCCTGCGCGGGTCGATCCACTTTATCTGGTCAACGAATTCACTCTTGCGAATCCCATCTGTGCAAGCTGATAGTCGCTCGGGTCGTTCGGGGTGACCGAAACCAGTATCGTGTTGTAAAAATCTTTCGCTGGTAATAATATTTATCATGGCGGGAAAGATATTCAAATCTCATGCCCGTGATAACTTTTTGTAGGATTCATTTTGAATTAATTTTCTGTAGGAGTAATGGGCTAGATTCGGAGGCTGAGGCTCTCGAAGCCTTTTATCCTGATAATGAGGATCGGTCATTTTGATACTTCGACTCCGCTCAGTACAGGCTTGCTCAATGTCCTTTTTTTGTACGGAGGCTTGAGGGTACTCGAAGTGCGACATACCATCATCCTTCGAGAGCCTCAGGAAGACATAACTAATTACCTCGTCTCGCTGAGGGAGCTCGAAGCATAATAACCCATTAATCCACATTATGTTATTGCTTAGATGACTAGCGCGTTTAACATGTGACCCAGGAGTCATAATATGAATACTAGTTCAAAAGATAATGTTTTAAGTCGTAAAGAAAGGGATAAACTACGCAATAAGGAAGCCATCCTTAAGGCCGCGGTGCATCTCTTTGCAAAAAAGGGATTTGCGGAGACCAAGCTCGAAGATGTTGCTATCAGGGCAGAGTTTGGGAAAGGAACCCTGTACAACTATTTTGAAAATAAGGATGACCTGCTATTGTCTGCCTTTGACTTTGCCGTCAGGAATATGCTGGAATTCTTATACGATCAACTATCATCCGTTACCGATCCCCTCGAGAGAATTCGCTTAATCGCTAATTCCCAATTTAACTACTATCGCACCAATACCGATTTTATGAAAGTCATCATGACCAACCAGCAGGTGTTGATGAATCATTCCAAGAGCAGACCAGTGTTCCATCGTTTTCACGATTTGAAGAAATTGGTGGTTCAAGAAATGCAGGCTGC